>ERZ1643249.1859-NODE-1859-length-20494-cov-17.785019_pt1 | contig 20494 bp, 13 predicted proteins | sample MGYA00579263_ERZ1643249 | MGnify/ENA primary metagenome ERZ1643249 (study PRJEB29033, sample SAMEA4952264) | chicken gut metagenome | biome: Broiler Chicken; feature: Gastrointestinal Tract; material: Caecum | place: Ireland | collected 2018 | study: Broiler... | reverse complement strand
TACGGGAAAAAGGACGCAAAGAGGCGGCAGAGTGGTGCCTGGTTTCCATCCGCCACTGGTGTTGTCGGCGGACTTCACTTCAATGGGGATGAGCTGCCCCTCCCGCTGAATGATGAAATCAATTTCAGCGCCCCGTGGGGATTCCCAGTAGTATGTCCGATACCCATTGATGGTGAGCTGGATGTCCACATAGTTCTCGGTCATACCGCCTTTAAAATCATTGAGTTCTTCTACCATGTAGAGAATATCGTTGGCAGTCAAATCCTTCTTGGCACAGAGCAGGCCCATATCGGAAACATAAATTTTGAATGAGTCAATGTCCCTGTAATTTTCCAGGGGCTTTTTGATTTGTTCCACTTTGTAAACCTGGGACACTATCCCCGAAAGGGTGAGCCATTCAATAGCGTTCTCAAATTCTGAGGCACGTCCCCCTTTTTTCAACAGCTTATACTGGAACCTCGTATTTTTCTTGGACAGCTGAACCGTGATATTGTCGTAGGTAAGCCGTGTCTTTTTGATCTCATTCTGGGTGTTGTACTTGCTCATGTCATTGAGATAGCTGGCTAAAATCGTGTCCTGGGTGTGGCGGACCAGGATATAGTCCTTTGTTTCCGCAAACTGAAGCACACATTCGGGCATGCCTCCCACCACTAAATACTGCCGGTAAAGCTGCATAGCTGCATCGTGCAGGGCGCTGGGAAGGGGAGAGTCTGTCTGAAAGCACTCCCTGATCCGCTGTACCAAGTCATGCTCGCCTAAAGCCAGCATAAATTCTTCCAAATCCATGGGATAAAGGGTTTTCATATCCACTTTGCCCACAGGAAAAGAAAACTTATCTCGATTGACCGCAACGCCCAGCAGGCTGCCTGCCACAATAATATGGTAGCCAGGCGCGTCTTCGCAAAAATATTTTAAGGAGGTCAACGCCCGTTCGCACAGCTGAACCTCGTCAAAAATGATGAGGGTTTTTTCCCGGACGATCGTTTGGCTGGCGATGTGGGACAAGATGGGAACCAGATAATCCGGGCTGATGTTTTCCTCAAAGGTTTCGTTCAATCGGGGATTAGTCTCAAAATTGAAGTAAGCCACGTTGTCATAGTGGGTGCGGCCAAATTCCAGAAGGGAGTAGGTCTTTCCCACTTGACGGGCCCCTTGAAGAATCAAAGACTTGCGGTGAGAACTGTTTTTCCAGGTTTCTAAATACGCAGAGATCTTCCGGTACAATTTTAATCACCCGTCTTTCAGTGATTAGTGTATCAGAATATCATGTAAAAATCAAGGAAAAATACTTAGAATATTACTTAAAATAACTTGATTATAAGATTAGTCTTTCGACAAGATAGGGTTTCTTATGAGGAAACTTCTGTGTAATGGTGGATTACATGGTGACATTCTTTTTGATCTATCAGCAAATGACATCATTCTTCTATCTATCCAAGAACTTAGTTGATTTATTATTCAAAGTAATCCTTGACTCCGATATTGGAAATTCTTAATAAATAGTCTAGGGCTCGATCTGTGAGGTTCTTAGAAACTTTTTGTATGGAAGATGCTTCTGTGTTTGACCTTTGCATGGATTCTTAATTTGAAAACCCTTATGCAGACATTTTTGATAATCTTCAACTGTATTGTTATAATGATATATCATTGACCTATTTAGATTTTTACTTTTACTTCTAAGTGCGATATATTCCGTTTATGAAATAATTGTGATTTCTTGCTTATAAGAAGCAATCCTGAGTTCCAATCTTATATTCGGGAAAGACTTGTACTGCTAAGCCATGCTCAATATCCCATACACAGTCAAACAAAACGAGAAAGTCACCATTCTGCTTAAACAAAAATGTTTTTGGAATTGTTATATTTGCAAGGTCGGACGATGAGGTAATCATTCTTGCCCCCATCCATTTCGAAGATAATTCCTCGCAATTCTCGTTGATGTAGGTTGTTATAATTTCAGTTATGGTAACGAGAATTTTGTCCTCATTTTTCTTGAAAGAGGAGTAGCTGTTTCTTTGCTGATCAGTAATCGGTTTTCCTGAATAGGCTTTTGCAGCGATGGTAACTTGCCATTCTTTGTTGAAAAAACGGACCGTTTCAGTCTTATACCATCTGTGTTTGTATTTCATTTCTCCAAAATTAGGATCGTTACAAATTATCTCCATATTCGTCAACTCCTTTCAGTCGTGGATGGATGCTGCGACTTATACTCGGAAATTCCTCCTGAATGAGGAATATTTCCATGTACTTCAGTCGGAACTTTCATCATGGTTGTGCAATCTTTTAATTCATGCCATGTATATCCATTTTCTTTCCGCCATTTTGCAACTTCTTCTGGTGTACAACCGCGCTGTTCTGCCAGCTTTTCATCGGCCTGATCAAAGTTGGAAGATCTGTCATCAGAAAAATCTTCAATTTGCACAGTACCCTTTGAAATCTCGGAAAAGTCCACCTCACCATCTTTGAACGGAATACCGTCAATACCATACTTATCTAAGATTTCCCCCCACGTTTTATGCTCAGGGTTTGTCCCGTTTCTATCCCCGGGCTCTAAATTCCTATCTGGCATCCAGATGGAATTTCCGGGATCCCCTGTCCATTCCCCGCCGTTACGGGGGACGAAAGCCTTCCTCTCAAAGTTGATTTTCGCGTCAAGTTTCTCTACTTGTACCGCGTCTATTTTAGCAGTAGGTTTTTCCGGATTCTCGATATTGAGCCGCTCAAAGTTTAACATTCCATTCATGCTTTTTCACCCCCTTGTTTTTATTTCATAAACCCACTTTTGATAGAACTCAACACCATCACTGTTAGAAAGACTATATGCTTTTACGAGAAAATGACTAAGCGTAAGAAGAATTTGATCAGTGACATTTGATATTTTCTGGGCAATTAGTGTGTTCAACCGGCACGAAAAACTGTCAATGTTATAGGACATTTTTCGTGAGTTATCAACTGCTTCTTCAAGACATAAAATGTCCCTAATAAGCTGTGATTGTTCTGCAAATCTTTTATCGTCCCAAATATAAATTGATCTTTTGGCTTTATACTCTCTGAGTAAAGCAGTAAGTAGCGTTCTCACGCGAACAGAACAATTACAAGAGGAAATAGCATGGCTTATTTCAATATAACTTATTTTATCAGCGTCATCTATTCGATTATGTGCCACAAAATTGATAAGAACGGATGTTTCGTGCTTTTCTTTTTCTAATTCCTCTTCAGTTGATGACTCAAGGAAATCCTCTTCCTTACCCTCAAACTTGTCAACTTTACATAATACTGGCTCAATCCAATCATTTTGATAGATGACAGCAACTCCTTGAGGAAGTCTTGCTATTTCGTCAATCTGTTTGTCATTAAGCGCAGCGGACTTTCCTGCGATTCGTCTGTCATGTTCTTCAGGAAGTCTCATAATAATCTTTGTATTCGTGTTTCTAATAGCCGAAACATCAACTGCTCCCGGTGATTGATCAGCAATAATAAACCCTTCACCATACGTTCTCATTTCCGCAATTGCATTAGCAATCATTTCCACGGATTTTTGCGATATGCTTTCTCCCTCAGTATTTGTACTTGATGGATTTGAGCCGAGAATGTTATGAGCTTCTTCAAGCACCGTAATATGGCGAAGGGCAGAGTTTGAGCTTGATGCGTTACTCATTCGATGTTCTGATAGTCGCATCACCAAAATACCCATCAGAAGAGATTTCGTTTCTTGCGAGCCTATTCTGCTTAGATCTACAATCACATTTGAGTCAAATAGAACAGTATTGTCAATCTCATCAGAAGAAAATATTTGACCATTTAAGCCGTTCGTCAGTGATCTTACTCTTGTTGTTAAGGAACCCATATAGTTCGATTTGACTTCTTCGGAATAAGCAGATTTTTCAATAACCTGAATCAACTGATCAAGCAAATCCTGAAAAGTAGGGTAAAGGTTATCTCCTATCATATTCTTAGATAAAGTCAGATCCCAACCACACGAACTGTATGATGCCAATACAGCATCTTTCAAAACTGCTGGCATAGCGGCATACATTGGCCAACAGATATTGAATATTTCGACTATACGGTCTATATGCTCTAAGACATGAATGCCTTTGGGAAATTTGAATGGATTGATTTTCAATAATTTCGTAAAGGCTGGGTTTGTACCTAAAACTGTCACGCCACGCTTGTGTCCAAAAACTCTCTTGTATTCGCCCTTGGCAGGCTCAATGACCATGAAAGAGACTTCTTCACGGCGCGTAGATGTGATGTTTGAAAGAATCGTGTAAATGGTATTTGACTTTCCGCTTCCAGTTGCACCAACTACAAATGTGTGCATGGGTAAACTTTCGATGTCGAGTGAAACAACCGATTTCTCTAACTCACGTCCCATATTGAAGATGGTTCCGAGTTTTACAGAACCCGTCAAAGAAGGTTGATTATAGCGTACAACTTCTTTGCCAAAGTCAGCGTGCTCAATTACCGGAAAGCCTGGGACTGAATTGCGGGGTAATCCCATGTGGATTGCTAATTCATTACCACTAACCTGGTTAGTAGGTGTTACCGGGATTGTAATCCCATTTACATTGTAATCAAAAACAGGATGAATAAAGTTTTGAACATACTTGGAAATCTGTTCATTCTGAGAAAGTTGCTCAGAATTGGGAAATTGCGGTTTATCCCATGTATTGATTGCAGAAACCTCAAGGCCTGAATTTTCGCCACACATTATGGCTTTGTAGGTCGATGCGGCAGCTTTAGAAACAGAGGAATCGTCACTCATGAAATAGGCAGCACATTCCCACATTCCAATACTTTCAAACTCAGATAAACGGTCTAACTGTTTATCAATACGCTCAAGCATACTGATAATGGGCTTATTCTGAATTGTTAACTGAAGATTTTGGGAATCACCATGAGAGCTGCCTTCAGCGTGTGAGTCACTTACACTTGTTCCCATAGTTTTTGTGAAGCTGGCGGCTTTTGACTCTCCCACAGAGTAACCTCTGCTACCGCCACCATGAGTTTTGCTTACAGTCTTATTCGTGGCAGACGATATAGCCGATCCAATAAGTCCACCTATTGCACCTCCGATAGCTCCGCCTGCTGCGGTTCCTGGCCCTGGAATTATACTGCCTATAACTGCACCAGCGATTGAAAGTGATGCGCCAATCGTGCTTCCAATTTTACTACCGATGGTTGGAGAAGTTTCGTTTATAACCGTTCCGGTATTTTGGGTTTTCGTTACGTTTTGGGTTTGAGTAGTGGTCTTACCTTCAGAGTGTGACTCATTTCTTCCTTCAGAGTGAGTATCTGTAGAGGAAAACGATGTGTTTACTCCGTAACTTACAACTGTATTTGCGTATGGTGACAGCTGTGTATAAATATTTTCATAAGCTTGGCGTACAAGGTTGAGCTGCACTTGAGAAGTGGAATTTGCAATGATAATAGCCGTAAAGCGATTTCCCTGCATAGCAATGGCCAACTTTTCGAGCCCTTGTAAATATTCGTCATTTCCAATAAAATCTTTATTTTTGTTATTTGCAACGCAAGAAACAGAAGAAATTGAATCGGTTTCTATGCTGTTAAGGAGCGTTTCAATTTCGGAAGATTTCAGATTGGAGGTTTTAATTCCCGGAAATTGCCCCTTCATAGCATTAACAAGGGTAGTATATGACGTTTGTGTGTCATACTCTTCAGATAAATTGCGTATGCCAAGATAAAAATTTGTCTTAATGCCATCACTGTGTATAATGGTAAATATAGCACTGTTTGTCGCTGCAACGGAATTAAACACACTGGCAAGTTTATAAGTGGCGGATTCATCCTTCTCGTATACCATTTCTGTTATCTTGAAAAGCCGTATCTTGCTCAAAGAATTTGCTGTTTGGGCTTCGTCAATTGGGATAACTTTCAACTCAGGTAATCTGGTAATGTAGTTTTTCAAGACAACATCATCTACGAGACGAAATCCTTCGGAAAAGTCCTTCTCAATCACGGAATATTGTGGTACAAGTGTGTTTTTTGCTGGAACTGGATTTAAGTTGTTTTCCATATCTGATTTTCCTTTCGTTTTATTTCTTCTTGGATACTTTAACAACGCAGCCTGAACCAGCAATAACAATACCAGCGCCTATAACAACTGCCTCCGAAACAGCTAACCCAACAACGGCGACCGCAGCTCCACCAACAATAAGTGCGGTTCCGTAGTCGAATCCGCTTGATGAGGAATGACTATCCTCATCGCAAATGGAAGTCTCCCTTTCAGATATAGTAGTACGACCTGTTCGTCCACTAGAGATCGTTGATCTTTTGGGTTGTTTTCGCGTTTCGCTTGTGTGAGTCGTACAAACGGATTGGGTTTTTTGAGCGGTATGAATTTCTTGCTCAGTACGTTTTCGACCGGTGCGAGAAGGCGTAGAGATATTTGGGGATGGCTTGTTATCAGCGGCTTGACCAGAAGTTTTTAGAGCAACGGGAATTACCTGTTTTATATGAGCAATACGCTCTTTAGAAAAATTGATAACAACAGCCACCAATTGTTCGTTAAGGTATTCCTCGGTCCATTTTTTACGATCCTGCGTCAACTCTTGCCCATCGTGCCTCTCAATAATATCCATTTTAGATTGAGCGTATGAGAAAGATTCGTCAAATAGTTTGTAGCTTCTATCTAAGATCATATAGTTTGCCAATGAAGTCCGCACAGCGTTTTTATCACCCTGAGCAACTATATCCATAAATTCTTTTGAAACACTCATCGGATTCCCTCCTATATTTCAAGAATTTTCTCGAGTTCAGTTTTTACTTTTTCAAGTTCAGCAAGTAGTTTAGTAGCGTCTTTCAAAGCAGCGGCAGAGGACTCTTTAGATGCGATTGCGGCTACAAGCTCCTTGGTTTTACTTTCAAGGATTCGGTCAACCTCATCAAATTGCGTATAGAAGTATTCTTTGATTTCTGTAGTTTGCTCTTTGGCGTATTCCAAAATCCGTTCGCGCTCATCCTGTAACTGCTTCATTATTGGGTTGATGAGCTGATCATAGAGCTTCTGTTTGCTGATAAATGTAATTTCCTCTTTGACTTCTACCTTATAATATTCAGTATCTTCATATTCTGGATTAAACCATCTCAAAGGATTAAACAACCTCTTCAAACCTGTGGCTCTTCTTGTAACTATCCTTGAACGAGTTTCATTATGCTTTTCTATCCGGGTATCAAGGGATGCATCCAACACGGAATCTGCGTTTAGCTGCGTTAATTTCCCTTTCACAAAGGAAGTCAGGTCTATAGATAAATCATCTGTGCTAAACTCATCGCTTAATGCAACCAACTTCTTAATATACTCATCAAGAAGTTTTCGACTCTTTTCTTCAACATCTTCCGCAAGAAGTCTCGATACAGCAACCTCGAATTCATCCTGTTTACGTCCAGCAAGCGTAGCAAATCCTTTGACGAATGTCATTGCATTGTCTTCTTCCATTTCACCGGGACAGTCTTTGAAATACGATGTTAATTCGGATTGGACTTCTGTAATCAATTTTGTAACATCGGTATTCAGCTTGGTAGAGATTTCAAAGGTCGCTATTCTCTTCTTGAACTCCTCATTTTCAGATTTGCTACTCAATTTTTCATTTAATAGAGAAATCTGTTTGCGGAATTTTTCCTGCTCATTCTTGCGCGAAGCAATTTCCTGTCTTGTCTTTTCAAACGCTTCTGCACTATCTAAGCCATGCTTAAATGTGTCAACCACGTTTGTGATTTTTTGAGGACGGCAATACTTGGTTACATACGTTCGGATGGTTTCTTCGATTCCGCGAATGCCTGTATGAATGAGAGCTTGTCCTAAAAGATCATGTTCCTCGATTGCTTTTTTAAGTTCGGCATCAATCAACATTTGACTACTTTTTGCAAGCATCGGATATTGCTCTAAATGGAGTTGCTTTTGGTCTACCATTTTTTTTGCAACGAGTTTTAATTTGTCAAGGATTTTCTGCCGTTCGCTCTCATCAAAAGTTCTTTGGAAACGACGAATGAGTAATGCCGGTTCCGCTGCGGCGGGGAAAATATTAGGAGATTCAATTCCCATTTCCTCAAGATATTTGATTGTGTCAGGAATAGTTTCTCCAGCTATGTCGTCATCTTCCTCATCATAAGCATCCAATTTATTTATGACAAAAAGAAATCTTTCACGAGATTGCTTGCCTCCAACTGACATACTTTTTGCAATTTTTCGCAGGAATGCATCTTGAGCTACATCGTGAAGTTTGCTGCCGTTCATAACGAAAAGTACAAGCATTTTCGAAGACTGATCCAGCGCTTTTGCCGCCACCAAACCATGTCTCTCATCTCTGGCGTAGTCGGGGCCGGGCGTATCAATTAGTACCAAGGACGCTTCATTTGTGCTTACAAACGGAATATTACCTGACACAAGAATTTGACTTACATTTGTATTCTTGTTGAGGGCAGTCATGGTTTTGTAGTCTATTATAGAGTAGTTTTCTAACTCCCTACCCTCAGCGTCGTAGGCCACTGCCTTGAAGGTATCATCGTCATTATCTTTGATTTTTGTAATTGTTGCTGTACAAGCGCCATTTTTTGAGGGCATAAGTTTTTTTGCAAGTAATGCATTGATAAGAGTAGATTTACCCGCGCTCATTGTGGCAACAACATTGACTTCAAACTCTTCGTTGAACGCTTTTTCAAATGCATCTGCAACGGCAGGGGAGCGAAGTTCATCAAAAGGGAGTTTTTTGATCTCTGAAAAGAGATTCCGTATATCAGCTTCTTTTTCGCCAAATTCCTTTGCATCTATTTTATTGACTGTAAAGGATAGCCCTTTGCTTCGAGCAGTCTCGATTGCAATACAAAGATCCTGATAATCCAAGTCTGTTCCGTGAAAGGTAATTTCAAAGGTGTCATCATTGCATACATCAGCCAACAATTCGGGAAGTTTATCCACCCACAACTGAAAGCGTTTATCCAAATACTGTATGAGGGTGCTGTCGCGTTTTGGTTTTTCACCGTTAATTTCTATAGTTGAGATGACCTTGTATGGATTATGAGTCAAAAAAACTTTTTGCATAATCAATCCTCCATAATGTTATTTAGTGTTTTTTCAAATTGCGGTAAGCCAGTGTGCTCATAAGCTCTTTGTAATTTCTCGATTGGAATCTCGAAATCACAATTTACATTCTCCATTGGAATAAAGTCGAAGCCATTTCCATAGTAACTACTGAGATCAAATTCATCTCTATAAAACATATCGCAAAAGCTTTTTGCAAGCTCCCTGCTTGCGTCACTTAATTTTTGCCCAGTAATATATTGTTTTAAGAGTAACCCGGCCTTCGCGGACATTGGGCAAACAATGGGAGCTTTGTAGCCTATGCTTTCAAGATGCGATTTTACATTGTCAATAATTTCTGCGATTGAATCGTCCTCAAAATCACAAGTGTCGATCATATTCACTACAAATACGATTTGCTTAAACTTTACTTTTTCCAAAATGTATTTGAGATGAAAATAGTCACTTTCTGATCCATAGCTTTCCACGGGTATAACATATACTATGGCGTCATGTTCTTTGGCACATAGAGTATTTCTTGTAATCAACTTATGCTCAGGATATAAAAATGAATCAACACCAGGAGTATCAACAAGACAGCACCTCGCTCCACTAAGGATAGAAAAGAAATGGCCAATAACAGCATAATCATCATTGTCGGTTGCTAAAATGCTGCGCACCTTCTCTGATGAAATATTAACAATTTCATTCTTTTCTGAAACCAAATTAAAGTCCTTATGAGGCATTGCCGATGAGAATAAGCGTAATGTCTTAGATGTACAAGCAGCTTTTTTTGCATTAGATACCTCTTGCCCAATCAAAGCATTGATAAGTGTTGATTTTCCAGCACTCATAGTAGCTGTAAAAACTGCGAACCTTTCTTTGCTTGCCACAAACCTTCTTAGCCGTTTCCATGCATGAAATTGGTCATTGTTAATCATGGCATTTTTGATGAGTTCAGAATCATCCTCGAACATCATCCGAACAATTTCGTCAAGCTGATCATGATACTTTTGATTAACTTTCGTCTTGAGTTCATTACAGATTTCTTGAGCTTTTTTAGGGTTTGTAGGAGCAAAAAGAAAGATGCAATCAAACAAGAATACGTAACGGTATGAATAAAAGTGGAAGGGAGTAAACCGAGTTTTCAAAATACTGTGAGTTGCTCTTTTTTGGCATTCTGATCGTTGTGGTCTACTGTTCAAAAAATCGTTGATAAATCGTTCAGTTCTCATTGCAGTTATTTCTTTTGCTTCACCAAACACGATTGAATATGTTTGTATCAGGAATGCGTAATTTGTTTTGATATGATCTTTTTCATTCCTCAGAGGGTGATTGATTTTGGGGTATGAAATGGAATAATCAAGTATTTTATCCATAGATTAATAATTCCTTGTGTTGTAAGAATAGTAGCTAGTAGAGTTCCTCTCCGAGGGCTATGTTCCGCGCTGTAAGGGATGTTGGGGATTGTTCTTGTTCACCTTTTTATTACAACCCGCTGCCATCGTTCACATCGTACCAGAGGATCTCGCCGCTTTGTAGATAGCCAGCGCCTCCATCACCAATCATCCCGCTCCATTCCGATGTTTGGTAAAGGACTCCGTCCTCAATGGTAACACGGTCCACGTAGGCCTCCCCAGTCATGGCGTAAGCATAGGAATAGTACAGTCCATTCCCATCCGCCATTGGGGCAAGACCTCCACGAAAACCGCCTGCCGAGGCCGTCCCTGTCGTCAAGGTTGTCTCTGGTTGCCATACAGTTCCGCTGGCTGCATCGTATTGGAACACACGGATATAATCCATGCCAAATGTGGGATTAGTGCAGGAAAGCAGCAGCCCAGGAATGTCGCTGCCCGGACAGACAGAGGCCAAGGCGTAGGTATACGTCGCGTCTGGGGGATTGGGATCTCCATAGCCCCCGGAAAAATCGTAGCTTGACGATTGGCTTAGAATGTTGCGGTAGGCATCCATAGCTACGTCTGTGGGGCTGGGTGTTGGAGCCGGGGTTGGCGTCGGAGCAGGTGTGGGTGTGGGCGTGGGTTCTGGTGCAGGCGCCACTTGGTAGCTGTCTAGGATAGCTTCGAAAATGGGCGCGTACTTCATGGAGGTAAGTTCGCTAAAGGAGCAGATGACCTGATAGACGTCCTCGCCCCGCTGATACCAGTAGTTGATGACCCGGTCGGTGCCTTTCAGGCCTGGAGTTTGATAGATCAACTCTACCGCAGGGACACTTCCCAGCGTGGTGTCCTCCATGCTCACATAAGTGTGGAATTCATTTACAGCTTGTTCCACCGCAGATTCCTCATCGGTGAAAATTCCAAAGGGGTTTTGATCCAGCGAGAGCTGAATCATCAGACTGGCAACGCTGTTTTCATCGTTTTCGGAATCAATGAGAGAGATAACCGTATATTCGCTATCTGTCTCAACGGACACCCAATTTTCTGGATACTGGAAGGTGATCCCAGCGGCCTCATCGGTGAAGGTTTGGGATAATTCCACTTCGGTTTCCGGCAACACCTGGGACAGATCTTCCACCTGCCGGTCGTAGGCCAAAAACAGGCGGTACAATATCTCCACCGCTTCCCCTTGGTCGGAAAAGGTCGCGTCTCCCAGGGAAACGGACTCCAAAGTGTACAGCGAGCCGTTGGGGTCTTCTGGGTTAGGAGCCATTTCCACAGAGAGCTTGACTTCTTCGTTTACTCCCTTTGCCGTGCCGGAAACTTCCACCGTAGCAATGCCTTTTCCCTCTTTGACGGCGCTCCACTCTGCGTCCGGAAGGTATTCATCTAGCACTTCGCCGTATGTATAGGGCAAGCCTTGGGAGTGATAAAAAGGCTGAAAGGCTTGTACGGACGCTACATAGTCCACCGATTTCCAGTTAAGAACCACGAAAAGAACCACTGCGACAAGCACCACTCCAGCGGCGGAGAGCCCTCCTATCAAGACGCCCCGTTTTGCCTTCTTCTTGGGTTCCGGTTTAGGCGTACCCGCTGACGGGTTCCCAGCCGGGGCAGGTATTGTGGAAGAGGGATTCTCCGGGAAGAATTGCTGGGAAGAAGGAGCCGCTGAACCAGGTGGAATGGGTGTGACAGGTGCGGCATCTTGAGAAGCCGGTTCACCATAGGTAACTTTCGTGCCGCAGGATGGGCAAAATAACGCTTGATCCGGCAGCTCCTGGCCGCATTTGTGACAATACATAGAGATTCCCCTTTTCGGTATGAGTTTCTTTGCGATGCGGGAAGAACGGGTGTTTCCCGAGAGAGACGTCAGCTCGGTGTGTAGATGGAGCCATCCACACAGGTGCCGATTTGTGAGCCGCTGTACTGGAGATTGTCGCCCGCGAAGATCATTTCAAATTCCTGGACATCATCACCCACAAAGCCTCCGAAATCCCGGGAATCCACCACGCAGGATAAGCGGTCATCCAGCACGGTATAGGTGCCATACACATTTCCCAGCCCCTCATACAAATTGGCGACCATGGAAAATGTTCCGTCCGGGTAGAACGTGATTGCGGCATACAGATCATTTTCCCTCATATAGGAGTGTTCGGAAGCAGCCCATTCATTGGCAGGTCCGTAAACGGCTTCCTCAAGCTCCTCAAATGCCGTTGAGATCAAGGCGTTCATGGTAATCGTGTCTTGGGGGACCTCGTTGAAATCCAGCCAGACCGCTTCAAAGGTCTCGTCTTCCTCGTAGATGACGAACTGGATGCAGGCTGTAACCGGAGTGTCCCGATAGGTGCAGTCCCCTGTAAATTCTACGATCTTCTCGTCATCCTCGCTGATGAAGAACTCCCAGTGGGGAGAGACAAAGAAAGAGTTAAAAGCGTCCCCATAGGTAAACTCCGGGTCATCTATCCGGCATCCTCCCGTAACCATTTGGATGTACTGCGTGGGTGTTAGGGAGGGTTCCTCCGTGGGTTCTGGAAACACTGTAATGGTGTAGCTGTCCATCACAGTGTCAAAAAATCGAATTTCTTCACTGGATTGGGCTATGGAGCACCACATATCCACCCGGAAGAAACCTTGGTTTGCCACATAGTAATAGGTGCGTTGGTACCGGTTGTCTGCTTCTACCGTGTAGGAAACTTCCCGAACCGGCACATCATCAATGGAGAACGAGGATGTTTCCATGTTTGTTCCATATATTGGGAGGGCATCCAGGAATGCTTCGTCATCTAGCGTAAGCATCTCTTCATCTTCTTCTGTGGCTTCGCTCCGGCTGACCATAATATAAGAATTGGCTTCCGGAATATCCTCATTCTCATTCGTCAGCAATACCAGGATAGTTTCAGAGTCAGAGCTGTCAAAATATTCATCAACCTCATCCGCATCCACTGGTTTCCAAGCGCTGGCGTACTGGAAAGAAAGGCCCGCATCTTCATTGGTATACGTCTCTGTGAGAGAAACATTCTGGACGCTTGAAGTGGATGTGGTGGTGGAGGAGGACTCCTCCGACTGTCCCATACTGCTGCCAATAATAGCAGCCACAATCAGGATAACCGCTGCAATCCCAACGCCACATACGATCCAGGGCCAGCGGGCTGCTTTCTTCTTAGGAGGGACCCCTGGCGGGACAACTCCGGGATAACCTACAGGCGATGGAGAGCTGCCAGCCGGTTGAGAATTTGGCGCGGCCCCCGGCTGACTACCGGGAACCGCACGGGGATTGGTTGCCTTTGAGGAGGAGCCTTGGGACACCGCCCCTGGCTGACGGATAGGCGGTGTTTGAGGTGTGCCATTGGTCTGAGTACCAGGTGGCACGCTGACCGGCTGCTCAGTAGGGGGATTTCCCTGTGGCTTGTGGGGTGTTGGCTGGACAGGTTGACCCCCTTGGGGTGCAGGGGGCTCGCCTGCAAAATGTTGGGAAGAGACAGCCACTGGGGCCCCGCACTTTAGGCAAAACTTCGCACCATCGATTAACTTAGCGCCGCATTTCATGCAAAACATTTCTCCATTCCCCTTCCTCAATATGACTCATAAATTTTAGATAACAACCCGTACAGAATCAAATCATTTTGTTCTACGCCGTTGATATCCAAATGATCTACACGGAACTGTTCACCCGTGATCTGGAACGTGATGCGGGCATCTGCCCGTTCTCCCAAATACTCACAGGTTCCTGTGAACACAACGTAGGTATATCCGTTCTCTGTGTATGTACTCCACTTGGGGTTATCAAAGAATTGATTGAAAGCCTCTTCCACAGTCACATCCTCGCTGTACTGTGTGAGGTAGGCGGTTCGGACGCCCATCCCCGGTTGAATGAGGTTTAAGAAGAAATCTTGGTTTGTTACCAGTACAATGGCGATGACCGCAATTGCCACGACAACAGCAGCCCCTTTTAGAATAAACCGGCGAATCTCCGACCGATCCTCCTTAGATCCTGTTACAAATGCGAAAATCACCCCGGCGATGACCAGTGCTGCCACTAATAGTTCCCACAAGTTCACCAGGAGGACGATCACCAAGATGACGGCCACCGCGATTCCCAAGACGAAAAACACCTTTTCCACCATTTGAGCATGAGTCCACCAGAGTTCAAATTTGGAAGGCGGCTCGTTGGGATCAGAAGTAGGGGGCGAAGAGCCTGCCGGTGCAGAACCTACAGGGGGTTGGGGAGGTTTTTGATGTGCCTCTGTGTTTGGCGGTCCCTCCCATTGGCCCTGATCGTTCTCCATTTTTGTGCCACAAAAGGGGCAGAAGATGACAGCTTGTGGCAGTTTCTGTCCGCATTTTCGGCAATACATAGTTTTCCCTCCCAAGGCTTACCCAGTGACAATAAATCAATAGTAATAAATTATGGATTTAAAACAACTGCGCTAACCGATCAAAGTCATCTCTTAATGGGTGATCGTCAGGAAGATCATCCAGCACCGTTTCAATATTTTTGATCAATTTTTTGAGTTCGTCCTTTTCAGAAGTAGGAGTTTTTTTACCAGATAAAAATTCTTCTGCTGCAGATCTAAGTGCATCAATATCGGTTTCGGCAATTGGAGTTTCTGGTACTTGGTGAATGTTTTCCTCTTCGTCTGAGTACTCATGCTCCCAGACACTTTTTGCGCTTTTGGCGAAATCAACTGCAATGGTCCAACCAACTGCCTCTGTTATGCCAGCAGCAACGGCAGCAGAAATACCCCAACCGACAAATGGAATCCATTTAACAATAGCTCTACCGACAAAAGTGGCGGCGGCAGAACTGATCATAGCTTTGGCCGTTGATTCTGTTATCTTACGTGAGAATACCCGACCGAGACTAAGAACCATCGTAACCTGAGCTGCAGTAATTGGAATCGCATCCGCCATAGGTATTGGGAAAGCCCCAGCCAGCGCACTAGCTGTAGCTGCTGTATGAATGATTGCGCTGACCTTGTGAAATTGCTTGGAACTCATTATTTGTTTCGATTCAGCTTTTTTCTTGGTAATTGTTTTTCGATAATTTTTACCGTTAAAGTTTGGAAACTTTAATTTCATTTTACATTTCTCCAACACGGTTACTGTTTCTGAGGTTTATTTACATAATCATCCAGGCATTTTATAATCCCATATAATTTTCCTAGGTTGACGTCTTTGTTTGTAAATTCATATGGGAACCCCAGTTTTAGTTTTTCATTATTATTATTTTCAGAATACTGAATATTACAGTAAGAAACTGTGTCCCGAATATTATTCTTATCGACTACGGCAATGCCATCTGTGCAGAAAATCAAGTCCATGTTTCGCTTGCTTTTGCTATCAAGTATGGCAAAAGCCTTTTGCTTGACCTTATATAAAAAACCTCCTTGGGTACGCAAATTATCGTTTTGGAAATAAGCAGAAAATTCCATATCATCCAAGATGTGCGTTGTTCCTCCATCTTGAACCAGACCGTCAGAATGGTCTTGTAGGATTTTTTTCATTTTATCTCGCATCTTTTCTATATCTTGGCCCCCTGGCTCCTCGCCTAAAAGCTCACTATCGAAGAAAATACTTTGCGAATAATCCATAGGCGCCTTTTCTATGGTCTTGAACATGTGCAAATATTCATCGGGCGAAGGAAGATTGTGATAATCACAAAAATCCGAAAGACCTTGTTCAAGTTGGCCTATGGGCTCAAAATTTGAAGCTGAATCAATTAATGCTGAGATTTTCTCAGTTAGTTTGTAAAAAAATTTACCAGTAAAATAGAGATAAGAATAATTATCAACCAGGTCTTCAAAATCTTCATAGGAAAAGGAACCATCATCCAATTTAGACTGGATATTTGTTAATTTATTCCTCGCTTGCCGTAGTCTAGCCTCAATAAGATAGACTAAATTATCGTGAGTCTCAAGCGTCCTAAAGCAAGGCAATTTTTCGAGTCCAGCAACAGTTTTATTCAACACTTCCGTAAACCCAAGTCTAAATCCACGTCCTTGTAAAAATCCAATGTACTCGCACTTACTTCTACTATTGCTTAGGGCTTTTTTTGCATCAGCTTTTCTGCGATCTAAAGCAGTACTAGTATGACCGTAATAGGAATTCTTTTCACTATCCGATATTTTGATGGGAGCTGGAATGATGGAATTGAATTCGCCTTCCCACTTTCTAAAATACTTCAATAACGAAAACCGGTAGGATTCCTTTAGAATATCCTTCTGGGTGCGTAAAAAAATATCCTCTAGTTGACTTTCCTTGTTGTTTGCTGTTATTTGAGGGGTAGTTGGCATTGGATAAAGATAAACTGAATCAACTTGTGTTGCTAACAATCGATAGTCTATCTGTGCCTTCGTGCTTTTGTTATTCAGATATTCGCTGACGTAAATTCTGCTCAAAAGTTTTGCGTTGATTGACGTGTTATAATCCTCGTTAATCAGTATTTTGAGAAGACGGGATGCATCAGCACTTTCTCCAATTTTCATGTAAGATATAGCGCATAATTGTATAATATCGAATGAGTTAGGAGACATTTTTTCGGCTAACTTTAGTAGATCATGGATTTTGCCAATGTCCTTATTTTCATCTTCCCACAAAAGATCTATATATTCCAAAGCGCATGAGGCGGTTAATTGATCTTCCCGAAGGATGTTATTTTTTGTTATACTGTAATAGTATTCGTAATGTCGTTTTGCCAACTCACGATATTGGTGTAAAAGTGCATGATCCTGATAATATTGATCCTTCTCTTTGGTTCCTTCTTGTTTATTTTTCTTCATCCTGTCACGTGTATTTTCTGCAATAAGATTTGCTGTATGGCCATAGAAATACCAAAATGGGGGATAGGCTTCAAATTTATTGGCAATTGCTTCTAGCCGTGCGTATTTTCGAATATAATTTGTATCCTGGAGAATATTGTTATATTGCTCAATTTGTTTCTCGGTAAGCCGCCATTCGTCATCGAAGTTGTACTCATCTGCTAGTCGCCAAGCAGCTGTAAACAATTCTCGCTTTAATGCATTTAGCTGCTCAATAGCCGTAATCTGAAGTTCAATTTCGGCATCTTTCTTTGCTGTGACTGCTTGATTCTTTTCACGCCGGTAATTCATGTAACCAGTGCCAATTTGTGTTGCTAATGAGTATGCAATAGCAAATGGACTTCCTGAAACAATCACGCTAAAGTTAGGTATAGCAGACCATATAGCGTCTTTTATGCGTTGCTGATACTTTTCTTCAATTTTTTTCTTTTTGATATTTTGAATACGAAAGAACGTAATAACATTTAATAATTCGCTCAGTATTCTGAGTAGAGCTTCGTCTTTTGGTATTTCTTTCAAGTTTAAGTTATTAAGAATAGCATCGTATTCCTGTTCCAATATGTAAACATCATTGTAATCGACGATCTGAGAAACTGAAACGGTGCATAAATTCAATGCATACGCTGCTTTGAGTTTTTCTTCTTTGCTATGCTTTTCATGGCTTTTATTATCGATCATGGTTTGTTTTCCTCCTTCTAGTAAAGCGAACTGATATATAGCTTCAAATAAGAGAGATTGATATTTATAATAATAAAAATCCTCAGAACTGTAACTCAATAACAACTGGAACATGATCGGATACTTCACAGTAATACCGATTAAACAGTGCTTCTTCTGAGTTATCCCCAGGTTTGATGTTTTGGTGAACAGCATCGATCCTTTTCCATTTATTCACAATTTGCTTTGTTTTTTCATTAAAGGAGAAATGATCAAAGTTGTTTGCATAGCCATGGTCACTTAAGGTCGTCTTTTCGTTTTGAACAGTGTAGACTACTTCACACCCTTGTTCAAATCCCATTAGTGGATTGCCATTAGAAGCGTAATATGCTACATCACTTAGTATCATCTTTCCAATTCCGCTAGATAATAAATTGAGGTTATAATCTCCTAACATGATCGTGTAGGGAACGGTTGGTTCGGTATCTTTTCTATAGTCGTTGATCCTCTTGTAAACACTTCCAGCTAGAATATCGAACTCATGTTTTCGAAGTGCGACTGCACCACCTTCGAAATTTGCTCTCATACTGTCTTCTTTTGGTTTCCCAGAAATGATGTGGGTGGTAATGAGGCGCAGTTCAATTTTTGTACCTCTCACTTTGAATCGACCGTAAAGCGGATCACGAATCAATCTAAATGCACCGTTTCCGAAATCCGTTTTATATTCTCTGAAAATTCTTGGGTTGTTAGGTACTTTCATCAGATCAATTCTATCGGTATTCCAAATAAAAGCGTAGCCCTCTCCACGATTATCTCTGCCAAGATAAGGGTAGTACTTGGATGCAGTCTTAGGATCTCCCCAAAAAGAGTTCCAGTTTCGGCCTAATCGCCCCAGGAGAGACTTTTCAAATGCGCTTTTTTGCATTGCGGGATCTTTCACATAAATACCGGATAGGGCTCTGCCTGCAGCTAATACTTCTTGCATCGCAATAATGTCGAAATTACTTTCCTTGATAATTGCAGCAATTCGATTTAAATCTTTATCTGTTGCTAGTGAAAAGTTTTTCAGGTTAAAAGATGCAATCCGATAACTCAATTTACTGCCTCCTTGATGTAAGACCCCTGACTCCTCAACCACATCTCAATTCCCTTGCCAAACACCTCCGCCTCCACGGTCCAGCCCTCGTCATCCTGCTCCAGGATCTTTGCTGTGGGGAGCCGATCCAGTACCGCCTCAATAGAGGGGCCAGTGTACTTGAACTTGACCCGCTCCAACTTCCCGCCGTACATAAATTGCACCCGTTTGCGAAATTCCCCTTCTTGAAAGCGATCCCTGTAGGGAATGTGGAAATGTTCGTTCAGCACCTTGCAGGACTTGATTCGGTCGATGCGGTAGATGGTGGGGGACAGGTCATCAGGATTTTCAAAATGGGACTTGTCCTCCAGGAAAGCCGCCAGGTAAAAATAATACTCAGAAAATAAGATCCCGACTGGCTGCACCCGGCGGCGCACCAGCTTTGGCTCCTTGAGACGTTCGTATTCAATCTCTATTACCCGCTGCTCCCACACAGCCAGCCCCATCTCCCACAAATTGGGGAGAATGGATCGGTTGTGATGGGGCTCTATGTAATGGAATTTTTCGTTTGACAGCAGCTCTGTCACGATGCGTTTATCATTTTCCGGCACACAGCAGGCAACCAGTTTGTCCAAAATGGGGAACATCTCGTCCCGGCGCATAGAGCGGCTCTCCAACAGGATCTTGCACACCGCCAAAGTTTCACTGTTGCTGAGTAGGGGAGAGACGTCTCGCTCCAGCCGGTAACCTCCTGCGGAGGAATCGAAGAGAACGTCTTGCCCCAGGCCCTGCTCGGCAAAAAAATAGCGCAACGATTCCATGTCGCGTTGCACACTGCGCTCCGCGATATGAAATTGCTGCGCCAATTCCTTTTTGGAGAGAACGTCACCACGGACCAATCGAGAATAAATCTGTAGCAACCGCTCTGATTTGCCAACCGTTTTCCCCATAAGTTCTCCCACCAATCCCCGTCTTGCCGTATCATTTCCCGCACGGCCAAATACCCACGGGCTTGCCGCGTTCCTGAACGGAATACACCGTTCTTGTCCTCATTCTAGCATACGGGGTGGACAATAACTGTCATCGTCCCGTGCTCGTTTATGTTTGACCATCAAATTTTGGAAGTTTCAAAAATGATTTCCTGTCTACTGTCTACTGTTTTTTTGAAACACCTCAAACATCTGATAGTTGCTCAGTTTGCACGATGGACAGGGATTGACCGGCGTATGTACCTGCCCTAGACGGTATGGGCATCTGGAACAAGGAGGCTTCATTTTCCGAACCAATTCCTTGGCATTCAATTCTGACACCTTCCATTTCAGAAAATTGCCGAATCTTCATCGGGATAGTGTATGACGAAATAGGGGAAAGTTATCGGGAGTAATCAAACATAAATTTCCGCCCTGTTCCGAGAAAAGTTCACACTACGTTAATGTCTACTGAATAATCGAAAAGGCCTTGTATCTCAAGACATAGAAGTCCATAGGTGGTATAATAAGTGCAA
>ERZ1643249.1857-NODE-1857-length-20502-cov-4.524869_pt1 | contig 20502 bp, 17 predicted proteins | sample MGYA00579263_ERZ1643249 | MGnify/ENA primary metagenome ERZ1643249 (study PRJEB29033, sample SAMEA4952264) | chicken gut metagenome | biome: Broiler Chicken; feature: Gastrointestinal Tract; material: Caecum | place: Ireland | collected 2018 | study: Broiler... | reverse complement strand
GTTTGAGCCGGGCATTTATCAGGGGAAAGAAATGATGGTCAACAAGGGACTGGAGGTCATGGAGGCAAAATGGCTGTTTGGCGTTTCCCTGGATCAGGTGTGCGTCGTGGTACACCCTCAGAGCATTCTTCACTCGGCGGTGGAGTTTGTGGACGGAGCGGTCATCGGGCAGATGGGTGTGCCGGATATGCGCCTCCCGATTATCTACGCTCTGTTTTACCCGAAGAGGAAAACGCTGCACGCGAAAAAGCTGGACCTGTTTTCTGTCGGGACGCTGACCTTTGAAAAACCGGATTTGGAGACATTTTACGGGCTTGCCCTGGCATATGATGCTATGAGGGCCGGCGGAAATGTTCCCACGGTTTTTAACGCGGCGAATGAGCGGGCGGTGGCGAAGTTCCTCGACGGGAAGATTCGTTTCCTGGAGATTCCTGAGATGATCTCCGAGGCGATGACGGAGGTGGATTACATCGCGCACCCCGGCCTGGAGGAGATTCTCTCCACGGAGCAGGCCACATACGAATATATAGAGAGTCGGTGGTAGATTGAACATTATTCTTGCGATTATTATCTTCAGCTTTATCATCATTTTTCACGAGCTGGGACATTTTATTATGGCCAAGAAGAACGGAATCCGTGTCCTGGAGTTCTGTCTGGGACTTGGTCCGACCATCTTCAAGGTGCAGAAGGGGGAGACGGTCTACGCGTTGAACCTGCTTCCCTTCGGAGGAGCCTGCATGATGGAGGGCGAGGATTCCGAGAGCGATGACGAGAGGGCCTTCAATAAGAAGACGGTATGGCAGCGCATTCAGGTGGTGGCGGCCGGGCCTGTCTTCAACTTTATTCTGGCTTACCTGCTGGCGGTTCTCTTCATCGGTATCGCCGGGTATGACGCTCCGGTCATCGCCAGCGTGGAGGAGGGGTATCCCGCCCAGGAGGCCGGGATCGAGCCGGGGGACCGGATCACGAAACTGAACGGCTACCCGGTGCACTTTTATTCGGAGATCCGCCTTTACAATTTCTTCCATCCCGGCGAGAAGGTGGAAGTGGCCTATGAGAGGGGCGGGGAGGAGCACACGGTCACGCTTACCCCGAAGTACAGCGAGGAGGCCGGATCCTACCTGATGGGTATGAACGGCTCCGGAGAGCGGGAGAAAAGCGGCTTTTTCGGCACTCTGGCCTACGGGGCTTACGAGGTCAAATTTCAGGTGGTCAGCACCTTCGAGAGTCTGCGGATGCTGGTAACCGGTCAGCTGAGTTTAAACGATCTGTCCGGTCCGGTGGGGATCGTGAAGACCATCGGGGATGCCTATGAGCAGTCCGTGCAGGACGGTATCTACTATGTTGTGGTCAATATGCTCAGCATGACGATTCTTCTCTCCGCGAATCTGGGCGTGATGAATCTGCTGCCGATCCCGGCGCTGGACGGCGGGCGGCTATTGTTTCTGATTGTCGAGGGCATACGCAGAAAGAAGATCGATGAGGAACTGGAGGGCAAAATCCATCTGGTGGGATTTGCGCTTCTGATGGTCCTGATGGTGGTTGTGCTGTTCAATGATGTGCGAAAGATTGTGTTTCCGATGCTGTCGCTGGTCAGCGTCGGACCGTTTTGGTAGAAGTCTGGGAGGAGGAAACGATGGAGCGACATAAGACAAGGGAAATTCGGATTGGAAATCGCGTGATCGGGGGATCAAACCCCATCGCGATCCAGTCCATGTGCAATACGAAGACGGAGAATGTAACGGAGACGGTGGAACAGATTCATCGCCTGGAGCGGGCCGGATGCGAGATCATCCGGGTGGCGGTGCCCACCATGGAGGCGGCAAAGGCGTTGAGGGAGATCAAGGCACAGATTGCGATCCCCCTTGTGGCGGACATTCATTTTGACTACCGCCTGGCCATCGCGGCCATGGAGAACGGGGCGGACAAGATCCGCATCAATCCCGGAAACATCGGATCCATTGACCGGATACGTGCCGTGGTGGATACGGCAAAGGAGCGGAATATTCCCATCCGCGTGGGCGTCAACAGCGGTTCCCTGGAAAAGGATCTGGTGGAAAAATATCACGGTGTGACCGCCGAGGGACTGGTGGAGAGCGCTCTGGACAAGGTGCGTCTGATTGAGGATATGGGCTATGAGAATCTGGTCATCAGCATCAAGTCCTCCGATGTGCTGATGTGCGTGCGCGCCCATGAGCTGATCGCAAAACAGACGGACTATCCTCTGCATGTGGGGATTACCGAATCCGGCACGATTACCAGCGGAAATATCAAGTCCGCCATCGGGTTGGGACTGATTCTCTATCAGGGAATCGGCGACACGATCCGCGTGTCCCTTACCGGCGATCCGGTGGAGGAGATTCGCTCCGCAAAATTGATTTTAAAGACGCTGGGACTGCGCAAAGGCGGCGTGGAGGTAGTCTCCTGCCCGACCTGCGGCAGAACGCAGATCGATCTGATTTCCCTGGCCAACCGGGTGGAGGAGATGGTCTCCGACATCGACCTGGACATCAAGGTGGCCGTCATGGGCTGTGTTGTGAACGGCCCCGGGGAGGCGAGAGAGGCGGACATCGGTATCGCCGGAGGCATCGGAGAGGGACTGATTATCAAGCGGGGAGAAGTCTACAAGAAGGTCCCGGAGAGTGAACTTCTGGACGCCCTGCGCTATGAGTTGTTGCATTGGAGTGAAGAAGAGTGAGCAGTCACGGATTTTTTGAACTGTTTCCAAAACTGGAGATTGAGCAGGACCTCTCCCACGCCCTGGAGGACGGGGTGGTGGAGAGGGTCAGCACCAACGGTGCCCATGATGCCCTGCGCATTTATCTTTCCTGTTCTGCCCTGATTCCCAAGAGGCGTATCTGGAAGCTGGAGGAGGAGATTCGCAAACAGTGTTTCCCGGGGCAGAGAATTCAGATACGGATCGTTGAGAAATTTCGTCTCTCCGGTCAGTATAATCCCAAGAATCTGTACGAGGCGTATAAGGACAGCATCTACGAGGAGATCGATCATTTCAGCGCTCTCCTTTTTGGCGTATTTAAAAAAGCGCAGATGGAGTTCGACCGGGAAGATCATCTTCAGATTACCCTGGAGGACACGGTCATCGCGAGGGAGAGGGAGAATGATCTCCACGATATACTGGACAAGATTTTCTGCGAGCGGTGCGGCCAGCGCCTGATTATCGATTTTTCTTACCGCAAACCGGCCAAGAGCCGTTATCGCGAGAAGAGCCGGCTGGAGATCGAGAGCGAGATCGCGGAGATTTCCAGACAGCAGATGCGCATTGCCCTGCAGCGGGAGATCTCCGGAAATGAGGCGGGCGATGAGAAGGCTTCGGAGACGAAACCATCGGCGAGGAAGTACGAGAAGCAGGAGCAGACACCCCGCCAGCGGTTTCAAAAGAAACGGGCCGGGAGAGACCGCTACAGCGAGCGGCGCTCCTCGAATCCGGATGTGCTCTACGGAAGGGAATTTTCCGATGACCCCATAGCCATCGAGGAGATCCGCGGGGATATCGGGGAAGTGGTTATCCGCGGGAAGATTCTGACCTGTGAGCAGCGGGAAATCCGGAATGAGCGGACAATCATCTCCTTTGCCACGACGGATTTCAGCGACACGATCGTGTCAAAGATTTTCGTGGCCACTGAGCGGGCGGCGGAGCTGGCGGAGAAACTCGCTCCGGGAACTTTCATCCGCCTTAAGGGCAGCACGGTCATCGACCGGTACGATCACGAACTGACCATCGGGTCGGTCTTCGGCATCATGAAGATTCCGGATTTTACCACAAGCCGTATGGACCACGCGCCCATGAAGCGGGTGGAACTGCACTGCCATACCAAGATGAGCGATATGGACGGCGTGTCGGATGTGAAGGATATCCTAAAGCGTGCCATGTCCTGGGGACACAAGGCGCTGGCCATCACGGATCACGGGGCGGTGCAGGCCTTCCCGGACGCGGATCACACGGTGCCGAAGGACAGCGATTTCAAGGTAATTTACGGTGTGGAGGCCTATCTGGTGGACGATCTGAAGGGGATTGTCACCAACTCGAAGGATCAGTCCCTGATGGGGGACTATGTGGTGTTCGACCTGGAAACCACCGGATTCAACCCGGACAAGAACAAGATTATTGAGATCGGGGCGGTTAAGATCTCCGGCGGCGAGATTGTGGGCCGTTTCTCGGAGTTTGTCAATCCGAGGGAGCCGATTCCCTTCCGCATCACGGAGCTGACCAGCATCCGGGATGACATGGTCATAGACGCGCCGTCCATCGAGGAGATTCTTCCGAGGTTTATGGAGTTCTGCCAGGGGGCCATCATGGTGGCTCACAATGCGGACTTTGATATGAGTTTCATCCTGGCGGACTGCAAGCGGCAGGGGATCGACTGCGACTTTACCTACATCGACACGGTGGCTCTGGCCCGTTTCCTCCTGCCGAATCTGAGCAGATACAAGCTGGACAATGTGGCGAAGGCTCTCGGCGTCTCCCTGGAACACCACCATCGGGCGGTGGACGACGCGGAGTGTACGGCGCACATCTTTGAGAAATGTCAGAAGATGCTTCTGGATCGGGGATACGATACGCTGGACAAGGTAAACGAGGCGGGGGCGGCATCGACGGAGACCATTCGAAAGATGCCTTCCTACCACTGTATCATTCTGGCAAAGAACGATCTCGGGCGGATCAATCTCTATCGGCTGGTGTCGGAGTCTCATCTGGAATACTTTTACCGCCGGCCGAAGATCCCAAAGAGCGAGCTGCAGAAGTACCGGGAGGGGCTGATTGTGGGCTCCGCCTGTGAGGCCGGGGAGCTGTACCGGGCCATTGTAAACGGCAGGTCCGAGGAGGAGATCGCCCGGATCGTCTCCTTCTATGATTATCTGGAGATTCAGCCCATCGGCAACAATGCCTTCATGCTGAAGGAGGAGGATGGAACCGTCAAGACTGAGGAGGATCTGCGGGACATCAACCGCAGGATCGTGCGTCTCGGCGAGGAGTTCAAGAAGCCGGTGGCAGCCACCTGCGACGTGCATTTCCTGGATCCGGAGGACGAGATTTACCGGCGGATCATTATGGCGGGCAAGGGATTCAAAGACGCGGATGATCAGGCGCCCCTCTAGCTGCGGACCACCGAGGGGATGCTGGAGGAGGTTTCCTACCTGGGATCGGACAAGGCCGAGGAGGTGGTCATTACCAACACCAACCGGATTGCCGATATGTGTGAAAAAATTTCTCCCACCCGTCCGGACAAGTGTCCGCCGGTCATCGAAAACTCTGACGCGATGCTGCGGAAAATCTGTTACGACAAGGCCCATTCCATGTACGGGGAGAACCTCCCGGAGATTGTGGTGGAGCGGCTGGAGCGGGAGTTGAATTCCATTATCTCCAACGGCTACGCCGTGATGTACATCATCGCCCAGAAACTGGTGTGGAAGTCCAACGAGGACGGGTATCTGGTGGGATCCCGTGGGTCAGTCGGTTCCTCCTTCGTGGCGACCATGGCGGGTATTACCGAGGTCAATCCCTTAAGTCCCCACTATCTGTGCGAGTATTGCCACTATGTGGATTTTGATTCCGAGGAGGTCAAAGCCTACTCGGGAAGAGCCGGATGTGATATGCCGGACAGAAAATGTCCGGTGTGCGGGAAGGATCTGACCAAGCAGGGGTTTGACATTCCCTTCGAGACTTTCCTGGGATTCAAGGGGAACAAGGAGCCGGATATCGACCTGAATTTCTCCGGAGATTATCAGGGAAAGGCACACCGCTACACGGAGGTTATCTTCGGCGAGGGCCAGACTTTCCGGGCCGGAACCATCGGTACTCTGGCGGACAAGACCGCTTTCGGCTATATTAAGAACTATTATGAGGAGCGGGGCATTCACAAGCGAAACTGTGAGATTGACCGTATCGTCCAGGGATGTGTGGGCGTGCGGCGTACCACCGGGCAGCATCCGGGCGGTATCATCGTGCTTCCGGTGGGGGAGGAGATCTACTCCTTTACCCCGGTGCAGCATCCGGCGAACGATATGACCACGGACATCGTGACTACCCACTTTGACTATCACTCCATCGACTCCAACCTGCTGAAGCTGGATATTCTGGGACACGATGATCCGACCATGATCCGGATGCTGGAGGACCTGACCGGTTTGAACGCCCAGGAGATTCCGCTGGATGACGCCACGGTCATGTCCCTGTTCAAGAACACCTCGGCCCTCGGGGTAACGCCGGAGCAGCTCGGCGGATGTGATATGGGGACGCTGGGAATCCCGGAGTTCGGAACGGATTTTGCCATGGGCATGCTTCGGGACGCGAAGCCCCAGGAGTTCTCGGACCTGATTCGGATTTCCGGTCTGTCCCACGGAACGGACGTGTGGCTGGGCAACGCCCAGACCCTGATCGAGGAGGGAATAGCCACCATTTCCACCTGTATCTGTACCCGAGACGATATCATGACCTATCTGATCCATATGGGACTGGACAGCGAGGAATCCTTCAAGATCATGGAGTCCACCCGAAAGGGTATCATCGCCAAGGGCAAGGAGCCCCGGTGGGAGGAGTACAAGAAGGATATGCGGGATCACGGGGTGCCCGAGTGGTATATCGGCTCCTGCGAGAAGATCAAGTACATGTTCCCGAAGGCCCACGCGGCGGCCTATGTCATGATGGCCTGGAGAATCGCCTACTGCAAGGTTTTCTATCCGCTGGCCTACTACGCGGCCTTTTTCAGTATCCGCGCCACAGCTTTCAGCTACGAGCTGATGTGCCAGGGCCAGGAGAAGCTGGAATACTATATGGCAGAGTACAATCAGCGGAAGGATACGCTCTCAAAGAAGGAGCAGGACACCTATCGGGATATGCGCATCGTCCAGGAGATGTATGCCAGAGGATTTGAGTTCCTTCCCATGGACCTCTACAAATCCGATGCCAGATATTTCCAGATCGTGGACGGAAAGCTCCTTCCGCCTTTTACCTCCATCGACGGCATGGGGGACAAGGCGGCGGAGTCTCTGGCTCTGGCGGCGGCGGATGGAGAATTCCTATCCAAGGACGACCTGCGGGACCGGGCAAAGATCAGCAAGTCGCTGATCGATCTGATGGAGGATCTGCATATCATCACGGATCTGCCGGAGTCCAACCAGCTGTCCTTCTTCGATTTTACATAAACTTAACGTTTTGCTCCTTGCAGGCGGTTTTCAGATATACTAGTATAGTTTAAAGTGACAGGAGAAAAGATGAAAGATTTACAGGATATTCGCATAGAGTTGGATGAGATTGACCGACAGATTCTGGCGCTGTACGAGCGCCGCCTGGCGCTGGCGGAGGATGTGGCGGTATACAAGGAGGCGCATCGCAAGCCCGTGCTGGACAAAGCCAGGGAGGACCAGAAGCTGAAGACGCTGGGAGATATGGCTTCCGACGATTTCTCCAGGCAGGGAATTCTGGAGCTCTTCGAGCAGATCATGTCCACCAGCCGAAAGAAACAGTACCGTTACCTGGCATCCAGAGGTCTTGTGGAAAATCACGAGTTTATCTGTCAGGAGCGTTTTGATTTCAGCGGCACGCGGGTGGTCTACCAGGGGCTGGAGGGGGCTTATTCCCAGATGGCCATGCAGGAATTTTTCCCGGGGATCCCGGAGGAGAGGACCTTTCACGTGAAGACCTGGCGGGACGCCATGGAGGCGATACGTCTGGGAAAGGCGGATTACGCGGTGCTTCCCATAGAGAATTCCTCCGCCGGGGTGGTGGCGGAAAATTACGACCTTCTGATGGAGTACGATGTGGCCATCGTGGGCGAGCAGATCATAAAGATTGACCATGCGCTTCTGGGCGTGAAGGGGAGCTGCATCTCGGATATCCGCTGCGTCTACTCTCACCCTCAGGCGCTGATGCAGTGCGCGTCCTATCTGGAGCGGGAACACCCGGAGTTTGAGACCATCAGCCTGAAAAACACCGCTGCCGCGGCGAGAAAGGTGCAGGAGGACGGGGACAGAAGCCAGGCTGCCATCGCCGGGGCCAGAAACGCGAAGATTTACGATCTCGAGGTTCTGGAGGAGGCGATCCAGGACAACAAACACAACGAGACGCGGTTTATCATTGTGTCCGGAGAGAAAAAATATCTGGCCAGAGCGGATAAGATCAGCATCTGCTTCGAGCTGCCCAACGAGAAGGGATCCCTGTATCACACGCTGTCCCACTTCATTTTTAACGGGCTGAATATGAGCCGCATCGAGTCCCGCCCGCTGCCGGGGAAGAACTGGGAGTATCGGTTCTTCGTGGATTTTGCCGGAAATCTTCGGGAGGAGGCGGTACAGAATGCCTTGGTCGGCCTTGCCGCCGAGACCAAAGGACTGCGGATTCTGGGTAATTATTGAAAGAATATGCAAAGATTGCCGTTGATACGGCAGAAAGGAAAAGGTGCCGGGGATGAAACTTTTTGCTTCTATTTATATCGGATCTTACGAGATTATTTTGAAGATTTTCCAGGTAAGTAAGGGGAAAAACAGGAAGGAGATTGACTGCCTGAAGGCGCAGACGGGGATCGCCAGAGATATCTATGATGCGAAGACCATATCGCTGGAGACGGTAAACAGGATCTGCGGTGTGCTCTCAGACATGCAGAGGGCCATGGAGACCTACCAGGTGACAGATTATGAGGCCTACATGGGTTCCACCATTCAGCTGGCAAAAAACGATCTCTTCGTGATCGACCAGATCCGCATCCGAACGGGGATGGACGTGACGGTGCTCAGCAACTCGGAACACCGCTTCCTGGGATACCAGGCGGTGGCGTCCATGGACGGTTTTTCCGATATGGTAAAGGACAGCGCGGTTATTGTGGACGTGGGAGGAGCCAGCCTGCAGATTACCCTGTTTGTCCATGGGAAAATCAAGACAACCCAGCATATCATGCTGGGAACCGTATACCTCAATGAAAATATTAAGCGGCTGTCCCACGCGGCCAATTACCGGGAGCAGATTTTTCAGATCATGTACAAGGAGCTGGATGTGTTCTGCGCCACCTTCCTGAAGGGCGTGGATGTGAAATATCTGATCCTGCTGGGAGATCACATGTCGGAGCTGGTGGAACGGCTGGGGCTCTCAGATGACGAGAAGCGCATGAAGACGGAGGAATACCGGAAGTTTCTGGCGGTGGACCGTCACGGGGATCTGGGAAAGGCGATGGATCAGATGGATCTTCTGGAGGACAATCAGGAACTGGCGGAGGCCTTTCTTCTCCTGCACCAGGCCATCGCGGAGCGGATTCCATCCAAGTATGTCTTTGCCCCCGGGGTAGGTGTCAGCGAAGGTATTGCCTGCAACTATTTTTATCGCAATAAGATTTTGACCTCCACCCATGACTTTGAACAGGATATCGTCTCGGCCGCCTGGTCTATCTCCAGGCGCTATGAGAGTTATCAGCCCCATCTGAAGGCATTGGATAAAATTTCCCTGATGATTTTTGACACCATGAAAAAATATCACGGTATGGGTAAGCGGGAGCGTCTGTTGATGCGGGTGGTAGCCATTCTTCACGATTGCGGAAAGTATATCAGCATTTCTGAGGCGGCAAACTGTTCCTATACGATTATCATGTCATCTGAGATTCTTGGCTTGAGTCATCGGGAACGGGAGATGGTCGCCACCACGGTGGCCTACAACCGGAAGGAACTGGAAGCCTATGAGGACGTGGCGGACCGCTTTACTCAGAAAGAATATATGACCATGGTAAAGCTTCTGGCAATATTGAAAGTCGCCAATGCGCTGGATCGCAGCCACCGACAGAAGTTCAAGGAGATCAAAATGTCCGTGCGCAAGGGGAAGCTGGACATTGTGGTGGAATCCAGTGATTCCATTGTTTTGGAAAAGGGACTGTTTGAAGAAAAAGCGGACTTTTTCGAGGAGATCTTCTCCATTCGTCCGCAGATCCGTGAACGCAGGATATTTTTGTAGGAGGTAAGACATGCAGAAAAAAGGTAAATTCGGGGATCCGAAATATTTTGAGAACAGGGAGCTGAGCTGGCTGAAGTTTAACCAGCGGGTTCTGGATGAAGCCAGAGACAAGAATCTTCCGATACTGGAGCGGTTGAAATTTGTCAGCATCGCTTCCTCTAACCTGGATGAGTTTTTCATGGTTCGTGTAGCTTCTCTGAAGGATATGGAGAATGCCGGTTACACGAAAAAGGATCTGGCTGGTCTTACTCCGACACAGCAGCTGGAGGCAATTCACGAGAGTACCAGAAAACTGGTGGATCAGCAGTATTCCATGTTTAATCGCTCCCTTTTGCCGATTATGAAGGAAAAGGGAATCCGTCTGATCGGAGCTTACGAGGATTTGAATGAGGAGCAGAGCGTTTATGTGGACCGCTATTTTGCCGAGCAGGTATATCCGGTACTGACGCCTATGGCTGTGGATGCGTCCCGGCCTTTTCCGCTGATCCGCAACAAGTCTCTGAATATCGCCGCTCTGATCCGCAGAAAGGATCACGGCTCCAGGCTGTTGAAGACTAAGGGCAAGAAGGATGAGCTGGAGTTTGCCACGGTCCAGGTTCCGTCGGGCCTGCCCCGTCTGGTGGCGATCCCTTCGGAGAAGGATGAGCGCTACACCTTCCTGCTTCTGGAGCAGGTCATCGAGAAGAATCTGGATAAACTCTTCCTGAACTACGATGTGGTCTGCGCCTATCCCTACCGTATTATGCGAAACGCCGACCTCTCCTTTGACGAGGATGAGGCATCGGATCTTCTCAAGGAGATCCAGAAACAGCTGTCCAAGCGCCAGTGGGGACAGGTCATCCGTCTGGAGGTCGAGGACAAGGTAGACAAACGCCTTCTGAAGATCCTGGAAGAAAACTTCGAGATTGAGGAGATGAATGTCTACAGAATCAACGGTCCCATCGACCTTACCTTCCTTATGAAGATGCACGGCCTGGCAGGCTGCGAGGATCTGCGCCAGGAGTCCTATGTGCCCCAGCGCAATCCCAGAATCACGCCGGGAGAGAATATCTTCTCGGAGATCAAGAAGGGAGATATTCTCCTCCATCATCCTTACGAGACTTTCGATCCGGTGGTGGATTTCATCAAGCAGGCTGCGAAGGATGAGAAGGTGCTGGCCATCAAGCAGACCCTGTACCGGGTCAGCGGCAATTCTCCGATTATCGCCGCGCTGGCCAGAGCCGCTGAGAACGGCAAGCAGGTGACGGTGCTGGTGGAGCTGAAGGCGCGGTTTGACGAGGAGAACAACATCGTCTGGGCCAAGAAGCTGGAGCAGGCCGGATGTCATGTCATCTACGGACTGGTGGGGCTGAAGACTCACTGCAAGATCGCGCTGGTGGTCCGCAGAGAGGAGGAGGGCATCGTCCGCTACGTGCATCTCGGCACCGGAAACTACAACGATTCCACCGCGAAGCAGTACACGGACTGCGGCATGTTTACCTGTTCCGAGATGTACGGTCAGGATGCCACGGCGGTGTTCAACATGCTGTCGGGATACTCCGAGCCCGCGTCCTGGAACAAGCTGGCGGTGGCGCCGATCTGGCTGCGGAAGCGGTTTATCGCGCTGATTCAGCGGGAGATCCACCATGCCCAGGAGGGGAAGGAAGGTCTGATTGTGGCGAAGATGAACTCCCTCTGCGACAAGGAAATTATCGAGAATCTCTACGAGGCTTCGGCCGCCGGCGTAAAGATCTATCTGATCGTCCGGGGTATCTGCTGCCTGCGCACCGGTATCCCCGGTGTCAGCGAGAATATTCATGTGTGCTCCATCGTGGGCACTTTCCTGGAGCACAGCCGGATTTTCTATTTCTACAACAACGGCCAGGAAGATATCTATATGGGAAGCGCCGACTGGATGCCGAGAAACCTGGACCGCCGGGTGGAGATCATTTTCCCGGTGGAGGAAGAGGAACTCAAGAGCAAGCTGAAACACATCCTGGATGTGCAGCTGCGGGATAATCTGAAGGCTTACCGGATGAACGATGAGGGCGAGTATGTGCGGATTGACCGGAGAGGAAAGGTGTCCCTGTCCTCCCAGGCCCAGTTCTGCAAGGAGGCCATGGAGCAGAATCAGGAGGAGATCCACAAGTGGAACGGCAGGCGCTTTATCCCTGTCTGGGCGTTGGAGGAGAATACTTCCGATGAGGCGTAAACTGATTTTTCTGGATCTGGACGACACGCTGCTGTCCTCTGACAAATCGGTTACAGAGGAGAACAGGAGAGCTTTAGGACAGGCCCTCTCTGCCGGACATGGGATCGCCATCGCCACGGGCCGCTCGCTGCGGGGCGGCCTTCGGGTGATGGAATCTCTGGGGCTGAATCGGAAAGGATGCTTTCTGCTGGCTTTTCATGGAAGTCTGATCTACGACTGTGGAGACAGGCGCCAGCTTGCGGCGGAGACGATGGAGGAGAGCGCGGCGGCGGAGTTGATGGGGCGGCTTGAGGAGAGCGGTATCCATGCCCAGGCTTTTGACGGCCATGGAATTGTGACCTGGCGCGAGAGTTCGGAGCTTCTGCGCTACAACCAGATTGCGAAGGAGCCCGTTCGACTGGCTGAGGATCTGTCCGCTTTTCGGGAAGGGCGTTATTTTAAGGTTATGGCCATCGACTTTTCGGATCACGGGAAACTGGAGCGATTTCGACGTTCTTTCGCACCGCTGGAGGAGGGCAGGCTTGGCAGCTTCTTTTCCAATCCCTGGTATCTGGAATACTGCAAGGCCGGGTGCGACAAGGGCAGCGGGCTGAAAAAGCTGGCAGCAACGCTGGAAATTCCTGTTGTTGATACAGTGGCGGTGGGGGATGAACAGAATGATATTCCCATGATCCGCGCCGCCGGGACAGGAGCCGCCATGGCAAACGGGTGCGAAGAGCTTCGCCGGGCTGCGGACTATGTCACTGTCGCGGATCAGAATCACAGCGGCGTGGCGGAAGTGATTGACAAATTTGTATTAAAAAACAGTTGACTTTGCGGGGAAACTGTGCTAGTTTATAGTAGTTGTGAAAACCAAGTAGAGTATCCACTCTCACCTGAGCGCAGAAAGCGACTCAGCGTTTATATTGAAACAAATGGCATTATTTGTTTTGAGTCTGATTGTGGATAGTCTGCCTATCCACTTTTTTTGTTGCAGCAATGCGCACATTATTTTATGGAGGTGTAAAACCATTAGCGATTTAATGATTAACGAACAGATCAGAGACAGAGAGGTGCGTCTCATCGGTTCCAACGGAGAACAGCTGGGCATCATGTCAGCGAGAGAAGCTTTGAAGATTGCAGAGGAGGCAGAACTGGATCTGGTAAAGATCGCTCCCAAGGCCAAACCTCCGGTGTGCAAGATCATCGATTACGGCAAATACCGCTATGAGCTTGCCCGCAAGGAGAAAGAGGCGAAGAAGAAGCAGAAGACTGTGGAGATCAAGGAAATCCGACTCTCTCCGAATATCGAAGCTAACGATTTGAACACCAAAGTGAACGCCGCGAAGAAATTTATTTCCAAGGGAAATAAAGTGAAGATTACCCTTCGTTTCCGCGGACGTGAGATGGCGCATATGGCGGAGAGCCGGCATATTCTGGATGATTTTGCCGCGGAGCTGTCCGACATCGCAGTGGTGGAGAAGGCACCGAAGCAGGAGGGCAGAAGCCTGAGCATCGTGCTGGCAGAAAAGAGATAATTAAGGAGGAAAAAAACATGCCAAAGATCAAGACAAAAAGAGCGGCTGCAAAGCGCTTTTCCAAAACTGGAACAGGTAAATTAAAGAGAAACAAAGCTTACAAGAGCCATATCTTAACCAAGAAGACCACCAAGAGAAAGAGAAATCTCAGAAAGGCTGCGATGACAGACGCAACCAACATCAAGAACATGAAGAAAGTTTTACCGTATATCTAAGATTGGGCAAGGAGGAATTAAGAGATGGCAAGAATTAAGGGCGGCATGAACGCCAGAAGAAAACATAACCGCGTATTGAAGATGGCAAAGGGCTACAGAGGCGCAAGATCCAAGCAGTATCGTGTGGCAAAGCAGTCCGTGATGAGAGCGCTTACCAGCTCCTACGCAGGAAGAAAGCAGAGAAAGAGACAGTTCCGTCAGCTCTGGATCGCGCGTATCAACGCGGCGGCGAGAATGAACGGACTTTCCTACAGCAGATTCATGTATGGTCTGAAGTTGGCTGATGTTCAGATGAACCGCAAGATGCTGGCAGAGATGGCCGTGAACGACGCTGAGGGATTTGCGAAACTTGCCGATGTCGCAAAGGCAAAGCTCGCGTAAAGCCTGACGGAGGTTTCACAGACTCTGTACAGATTCTGAAATTACAAAAAGACGTTTCCGCATGACCGGAGACGTCTTTTTTTGCGTGTCCGTATGGCGGAATATTTCTGTAAATTCGCCGTAAATTCCCGTGGGACTATTGTCATTGGGGAGGAAAAAGGATAAGATAGATGGGAAAGATAAAAGGGAAAAGGAGGAACTTGACATGGCAATTTTGGTAACCGGAGGAGCCGGCTTCATCGGCAGTCATACCTGTGTGGAACTCCAGGAATCGGGCTATGATGTGGTAGTGCTCGACAATCTGTGCAATTCCAGCGAGAAATCTCTCGAGCGTGTGGAGGCCATTACCGGCAAGAAGGTCACGTTCTATAAGGGGGATATTCTGGATCGGGATATTCTGGGCAGGATTTTCGAGAAAGAGGACATCGAGTGCTGCATTCATTTCGCCGGCCTGAAGGCGGTGGGAGAGTCGGTGCAGAAACCCTGGGAGTATTATTACAACAATATTTCCGGTACCCTGACGCTTGTGGATGAGATGCGAAAACACGGGGTAAAGAATATCATCTTCTCCTCCTCGGCGACGGTTTACGGCGATCCCGCTCAGATTCCTATCACAGAGGAGTGCCCGAAGGGACAGTGCACCAATCCCTACGGCTGGACCAAGTCCATGCTGGAGCAGATTCTTACCGATATGCAGAAGGCGGATCCGGAGTGGAACGAGATTCTGCTGCGCTATTTCAATCCGATCGGAGCCCATCCCAGCGGAACCATGGGAGAGAATCCCAGCGGTATTCCCAACAACCTGATGCCCTACATTACCCAGGTGGCTGTGGGTAAGCTGAAAGAGCTGAGTGTTTTCGGAAATGATTACGACACCCCGGACGGAACCGGCGTGCGGGACTACATCCATGTGATGGATCTCGCCAGCGGCCATGTGGCGGCGCTGAAGAAAATCAAAGAGAAGGCCGGGCTGTGTATCTACAATCTCGGAACCGGCGTCGGCTACAGTGTCCTTGATATCGTGAAGAATTTCGAGGAAGCCAACCATGTGAAGATTCCCTATGTGATAAAACCGCGCAGGGCCGGCGATATCGCCACCTGCTACGCCGATGCCAGCAAGGCGAAGCGCGAGCTTGGCTGGGAGGCGAAATACGGGATCCGGAAGATGTGTGAGGATTCCTGGAGATGGCAGAAGAATAACCCCAACGGGTACGGAGACTGATCCTTTCGGTTGCCCCTCTTTTCGGATCGTGCTATACTGGTATGCAGAGTACGATTTGAGAGAAGAGGGGCGATTTGTGTTATGGAAAAAGACGACAAGGTAGTTCTGTTCGAGAAGACACCGATTCCTCGGGCGGTGGCGAAACTGTCTGTACCGATGATCTTAAGCTCTCTGGTTATGGTGGTCTACAATATGGCGGATACCTATTTCGTGGGAATGCTGAATGATCCGGTGCAGAACGCTGCCGTATCTCTGGCTTATCCGGTGCTTCTCGCTTTTAACGCGGTAAATAATCTGTTTGGCGTCGGTACTTCCAGCATGATGAGCCGGGCGCTGGGCAGAAAGGATTATGATCTCGTCTCTGAGAGCTCGTCTTTCGGATTTTACTGTTCCCTGATCAGCGGCCTTCTCTTCGGAGTTCTCTGCGCGCTTTTCCACAGTCCGCTGCTGGCGCTTCTGGGCGCGGACGCCACAACCCGGACAGCCACGGAGGGCTATATGTTCTGGACGGTGTATCTGGGGGCGGCGCCGGCTATCCTAAATGTGGTAATGGCCTACATGGTGCGCTCGGAGGGGGCTTCCCTTCACGCCAGTGTCGGGACTATGTGCGGATGTTTTCTGAATATTGTTCTGGATCCGATCTTTATTCTCCCCTGGGGATTGAATATGGGGGCGGCGGGGGCCGGTCTGGCTACCTGTCTTTCCAACTGTGTGGCTTGCGGCTACTTCTTTGTTTTGCTGTATGTGAAGCGGAAGAGTACCTTTGTATGCATCGATCCGAGAAAGTTTCGGATGAAAAAGAGAATCGTCTTTGAGGTATGCAGCGTGGGTATACCCGCATCCATCCAGAATCTTCTGAATGTTACCGGGATGACAATCCTCAACAATTTTACCGCGGTCTACGGGGCGGACGCTGTGGCAGCCATGGGCATCGCCTACAAGTTGTATACGGTTCCCATGCAGGTTACCATGGGATTCTCTCAGGGCATCATGCCGCTGGTCAGCTATACCTTCGCCTCCGGCAATCGAAAACGGATGAAGGAGGGGATCCTGTTCGCCTTAAAGGTCATGGTGCCTGTCCTTCTGGTAATCACGCTGGCCTATTATCTGGGAGCGGAGAGGTTTATCGCGCTCTTTATGGCAAACGCCTCCATTATCGCGTACGGGGCCGCTTTTCTGAGGGGATTCTGCCTCGGGCTGGTTTTCCTGTGCGTGGATTTCCTGGCGGTGGGTGTGTTCCAGGCGCTGGGTATGGGAAAATACGCCCTGATCTTTGCGCTGATGCGTAAGATTGTCCTGGAAATCCCGGCGCTTTTCCTGTTGAATTATCTGTTCCCGCTCTATGGGCTGTCCTATGCTCAGTTTGCGGCGGAGCTGGTGCTGAGCGTCTGCGCGCTGTTTATGCTGCGGCGTATTTTCCGCACTTACGGGGATCTGAAACAGCAGACAAAATAAGCGTTTTGGAAAAAATTTAAAAAAATTGAAAAAAGTACTTGACGATTAGGAAAAGATAGTGTAAGATTCTCTATGTTGCCGCGGGGAACAGAAACAACCACGGTAACAGAGAGAAATGGTTCGTTGGTCAAGTGGTTAAGACGCCGCCCTCTCACGGCGGAATCAGGGGTTCGACTCCCCTACGAACTGCTTTCAGGCTCCGGTACAAGAGATTGTATCGGAGCTCTTTCTTTGTGTGGAAAGTTGCGTAAAATGCTTGCTTTTTGCCGGAAAGTATGGTAGATTTACTATGTTGTGTATTGTTTGTTTGAGAGTGGGTGAACGCCCACTCTCAATTGTTTGTTGGCATCTGTTTACGGAGGAAAGGACGGGACCATTGTCAAAGAGAGAAGAGTATGAACAGAAGACAGAGCGATTTCTTTTGCCGATTGTGGAGAGCATGGGATTCGAGCTGGTGGATGTGGAATATGTGAAAGAGGGGAAAGAATTTTTCCTCCGGGCTTATATTGACAAGCCGGGTGGAATTACCATTGACGACTGTGTCGCGGTCAGCCGGCAGATGAATGAGATCCTGGACAGGGAGGATTACATTCCGGATGCCTACACCTTTGAAGTGAGTTCTCCGGGATTGGGGAGACCGCTGAAGAAGGATAAGGATTTTGAGCGAAGCCTCGGGGAGGAAGTGGAGATCCGGCTGTATCGGGCAGTGGATAGCCAGAAAGAATATGCCGGGGTATTGAAAGCATATGATAAAGATACGGTCACAATCGTGACAGAGGATGATACGGAGCGGACGTTTCAGAGGAACGATATCTCCCTGATCCGCCTGGCCTTCGATTTTTGATAGATCATGTTGAGGAGGATAAAGAAAAAATGAAGAACAATGAACTGTTGGAAGCATTGACCATTCTGGAACGGGAGAAGAATATCAGCAAGAGTACGCTGCTGGAAGCGATTGAGAGCTCCCTTCTGATTGCCTGCAAGAACCATTTCGGAAAGGCGGACAATGTTACCGTTTCCATCGACCCGGAGACCTGCGAGTACCATGTGCTGGCGGCCAAGACGGTAGTGGAGGAAGTCACGGATCCTGTGGAACAGATTTCCCTGGCGGAGGCAAAGGATATCGACGGTCATTACGAGGTCGGCGATGTGGTTCAGATTGAAATTCAGTCGAAAGATTTCGGAAGAATCGCCACCATGAGCGCAAAGAATACGATTCTGCAGAAGATCCGCGAGGAGGAGCGCAAGGCGATTTTCAACGAGTATTATACCCTGGAAAAAGATGTGGTTACCGGTATTGTTCAGAGACGGGTGGGAAGAAATATCAGCATTAACCTGGGCAAGGCGGACGCGCTGCTGACGGAGAATGAGCAGGTGCGGGGAGAACATCTCCATCCCAATGACCGTGTAAAGGTGTATGTACTGGAGGTCAAGGAAGCGCCCAAGGGCACCAGGATTCTTGTTTCCAGAACCCATCCGGAGCTGGTTAAACGGCTTTTCGAGGAGGAGGTTTCCGAGGTGCGGGACGGCATTGTGGAGATTAAGAGTATCGCCAGGGAAGCGGGGAGCAGAACCAAGATGGCAGTTTGGTCCGAGGATGAGGATGTGGACGCGGTAGGAGCCTGCGTCGGTGTCAACGGATCCCGTGTCAACGCGGTGGTCAGCGAACTGCGGGGGGAGAAGATTGATATCATCGAGTGGAACGAGAACCCTGCAATCCTGATTGAGCACGCGTTGAGCCCCGCAAAGGTTATCTCGGTTATCGCGGACGGAGATGAGAAGACAGCGAAGGTTGTGGTTCCGGATTATCAGCTGTCCCTGGCCATCGGCAAGGAGGGCCAGAACGCGCGGCTGGCTGCCCGGCTGACCGGATACAAGATCGATATCAAGAGCGAGACCCAGGCGAGAGAGGCCGGAGACTTCTTCGATTACGAGAACGATTACGATGAGTACGATGACGAGTATTATGACGACGAGTACGCGGACGATACTTACGCGGAGGACACCTATACGGATGAAATCTATGACGACGAGCCCTACGATGACAGCGAGTACGAAGGCGACGCGGAAAGCGAGGCGGAATATGCCGGGGATGAGTCGGCGGAGGATGCCCCGGATGTCGGCGAGGAGAGCGTAGATGAAGAATAAGAAAATTCCTCTGCGCAGATGCGTAGGCTGCGGCGAGATGAAGCCGAAGGGAGAACTGATCCGCGTGGTTCGGACACCGGAGGATGAGATTGTGCTGGATGCCAGCGGCCGGGCCAACGGAAGAGGAGCGTATCTGTGCAGATCTGTGGAGTGCTGCAGAAAGGCAATGAAGAACAAAGGTCTGGAAAGAGCGCTGAAATGCCGCGTCTCACAGGAGATTCTGGAGGAATTGGAACAGGAGATGATGACGAGTGTTACATGACAGAGCACTGTCGATGCTGTCTCTGGCGGCAAAGGCCGGAAAGGTGGCCAGCGGAGAATTTTCCGTCGAGAAGGCGGTAAAGTCACGCAAGGCGTATCTTGTTCTGGTGGCGGATGACGCGTCGGAGAATACGAAGAAATTGTTTCGTAACATGTGCAGCTTTTATCATACCCCTTTTCAGGTCTATGGGAGCAAGGAAGCGCTGGGAAGAGCGATCGGTAAGACATATCGGGCGTCGCTGGCGGTTACGGATCAGAATTTTGCGAAAGCCATAGCGAAAAAAATGCCTGTTGGGGAAACAACTGAATAATGGAGGATATAGAATGGCAAAGATCAGAGTATATGAACTTGCGAAAAAATTGGATATACAGTCGAAGGATATTATCGGGTATCTCGCGGAGAACGGAATGGAAGTGAAAAGCCAGAGCGGGCTGGATGACGCGCAGACCGCGATGATTACGAAAAAATTCGGAAAGCAGGAGCCGACACAGGGGAAAGCGGCGCCCGAGAAGGCTTCCGCTGAAAAGGCGGCAACCGCGAAGACGGCGGAGCATGCCGCTCCCGGAAACCCGGAGTCTGAGGCGAAGAAGAAGGCCGCTAACGCGGAGGCGAAAAAGGAGGCTCCCGCCGCATCGGACGGAAAAACGTCCCGCTGCCGGAGACGGGCGTGAGCGTCCCAGGAAAAAACCGAATATTTCCGCGGTGTTTAATGCCCAGTACAGCAGGCAGCCCAGATCCCGCCGCCCGGAGGGGGAGCGCAGGAATGCCCGTCCGGGAGACCGGGGGGCGAGACCGGGCGGCAACCGCTCCGGAAGGCCGGGAGACAGATCTGTCCGCTCCCAGGAGGTGCGCCGTCCGCTGATCCGTCCCCTCGCGCACAAGGAGGGAGAACGGCCCAGCGACCGGTTTTCGGTAAAGGAGGAGCCCCAGAGCGCGCAGCAGACGCCCCGGCAGAATGTATCTGCCCAGCGTCCGCAGCAGCCGAGGGAGGCGCAGCCAAAAGACAGAGAACTTCAGGCAAGCGCGGCAAACAGCCGTCTGCAGCAGCCGAGGGAGAATGTCTACGCCAACCGTCGTCCTCAGGAGAGAAGCGAGCAGGCGCCCCGGAGAGAGAATGTCTATGCAAACCGGGATGACAGGAGACCCCGCACGGCGGATA
>ERZ1643249.1856-NODE-1856-length-20507-cov-8.080432_pt1 | contig 20507 bp, 17 predicted proteins | sample MGYA00579263_ERZ1643249 | MGnify/ENA primary metagenome ERZ1643249 (study PRJEB29033, sample SAMEA4952264) | chicken gut metagenome | biome: Broiler Chicken; feature: Gastrointestinal Tract; material: Caecum | place: Ireland | collected 2018 | study: Broiler... | reverse complement strand
CGGTAATATCCTGCCAGTGCATGCCTTTTATCTTCTGAAACGACCATCCACGCCGCCTCGTCTCCTTCAAACGGGCTGATTAACCGGTAAAAGGTTCCATCCATAACCAGTTTCCGGATTCGTTTATAATATTGAATCTGCTCTTTGACTTCTTCTTTTTCTTCTTCTGTCAGAGTATCCAGATCCATTTCATAACCGAAACATCCAAAGTATGCCGTCTCCGCTCTTGTGGAAAGCGGCGTGTTTCGAAATGTCTGCTGATTCGGGGCCTCCGATACATGGCATCCCATGGAACTCAGCGGGTATACAAAAGAAGTTCCGTACTGAATCCGAAGCCGTTCTACCGCATCCGTATTATCCGACGTCCAGCACTGCGGTGCATAGTAAAGCATTCCAGGATCAAATCTGGCCCCGCCGCTCGCGCAGGATTCAAACAACACCTCCGGGAATTCAGATGTAAGACGTTCATACAGGCGGTAGACGCCGAGAATATGCCGGTGGAACAGTTTTCCCTGCTCCTCTGCTTTTCTTCCCTGGGAGAATGCCTCCGAGATACTTCTGTTCATATCCCATTTGATATACGATACAGGGGCGTCCTGTAAAATCCGGGAAATCCGGTCACCGATATAATCCACCACTTCCTCTTTTGAGAAGTCCAGCACAAACTGGTTCCTTCCGTGGCAGGCTTCCCGGTACGGCACCCTGATCACCCAGTCCGGATGTTCCTCATAAAGTCTGCTGTCTTTATTTACCATTTCAGGCTCAATCCAAAGCCCGAATTTCATTCCCATGTTTTTAATCTTTTCTGCCAGTCCGCGGATTCCCTGCGGCAGTTTCTTCGGATCAGGATACCAGTCCCCGAGAGACGAAGTATCGTCATCTCTGTGTCCAAACCAGCCGTCATCGAGCACCATCATCTCGACCCCGAGTTGACGGGCTGTTTCCGCGAATTTCAGGATTTTCTCTTCTGTAAAGTTCATAAAGGTGGCTTCCCAGTTATTGATTACCACCGGTCGGACACGATCTCTCCAGTATCCTCTTGCAAGACGTTTGCGATAAAGCCGGTGAAATGTCCTGCTCATCTTTCCGAGTCCCTCTCCGGAATAAACGAGTACCGCCTCCGGAGTCTGGAAAGTTTCTCCCTTTTTCAGTGTCCATGAAAAGCCTTCCGGATGAATCCCGATCATGGCTCTTGCCACTCCAAATGTATCCACTGCTGTCTGTCCCAGGAAATTTCCGCTGTAAACCAGGCTGATCCCGATTGCTTCTCCGGCATCCTCTGTCGTCTCCGGCCGCTTCAGTGCAAAAAATGGATTGAACTGGTGGCTGCTGTGCCCGCGCATACTGTAAATAGCCTGAATTCCCTCGTGGAGAGGTGCTGTTTTCACATAACGTTCTCTTGCCCATGCCCCGGTCAGCTCGACCATCTCATATCTGTCGTCCGGCAGATCCAGATTCAGGCTCATGGCACGCTCCAGCACAATGCTGCTCTCTCCCTCATGGACAAATCTTGTATTTCTGATAATTACCGGCAGATTCTCAAAAATCGTGTAGGAGAGAATTATCTTTGTATTCATCACCCGGTCTCTCAGGTAGATCTCCAGTGTTTCTGCCTCCTCATCGGATTCTGTATAAACAGCAGGCAGCCCTTCGAGTTTCCTCTTCCCTTTCAGAATCACATAGTCTTCAAACGTAAATTCTGTAATACGGCTTCCGTCTTCCTGCAGAATCTCATAGGCAGGTTCTCTCATATCCCCGTGGCCGTAGGAAGGATATTCCTGTTTCAGATATTCCATGGAGAATGTCCGGTCACCCTCATAAGTACAAGGCGCCATATCACGCAGGGAATACTCAATCAGATGCTGGAAGCTTTCCCGGTCTTTGATTTTTCTGCCATAATAAATCTGTCCCGGCTGTCCGTTTCTTAAGATGCAGAAAATATAACTGATCTCATCATTATAAAGATGAAACTCTTTTGTGTTTTTATGAAATATGATCGGCATGTCTTCTCCTCTCTATCAGAAAACCTGCTGGAAAGCCTGTTCCAGATCTTCAATCAGATTTTCTGTCCCTTCCAATCCGCAGTGGATACGGATTACGTTTTGTCCGGCTCCCATCTTCTTACAGGTTTCTTCACTTTCCCTCGCGTAAGGCATCATCACCAGACTTTCGAATCCTCCCCAGGATACTCCGATTTTAAAGATCCGAAGCGCCTGGCAGAATTCTTTTGCCTCCTGCGTTGTACTGTCCAGTTCAAAGCTCAATAGTCCGGTATGTCCTGACTGCTGTCTTTCGATCAGTTCGTGCTGTGGATGGGATGCAAGTCCGGTATAGTGTACCTTCCTTACTTTGGGATGCTGTTCCAGATACTGTGCTACAGCAAGTGCTGTCTTTCCGTGTTCCTTTACCCTCACTTCCAGAGTACGCAGCCCCCTCATCATCAGCCAGCCTTCCATCGGTCCTATAATACTTCCGATCTGTTCCCGGATTGTCCTTACCCGTTTTCCCAGTTCCGGATCTTTTACCGTCAGGGATCCTCCGATAATATCACTGTGTCCTCCCAGATACTTGGATGCGGTATGCATTACAAAGTCAGCTCCCAGTTCCAGCGGATTCTGGTAAATCGGTGTGCAGAATGTATTATCGATATATACAAGGGCTCCTTTTGCATGTGCCGCTTCAGCCGCCTTTTTTATATCCTGAACGCGAAATACAACAGAGGAGGGACTCTCCAGCACCAGCAGCTGTGTATCATCCTCCAGAACCTCTTCAATCTCTTTCGGATCATCCCCGTCAATAAAAGTCGTCCGGACATTCATATGCTCTCTGCAGTAATTCTGAAGAAAATCTTTCAGCGGGCCATAGGCAGTGCGGATGCAGACTACATGTCCGCCGCAGGAACATGCAGTAAGAACCGCCGCTGTCGCTGCCGCCATTCCGGATGAAAACACGTAGCTTTCTACTCCTTTTTCAAGTTCGGTAATCTTTTCTTCGAGAATTCTTACAGTCGGGTTCTGGACACGTCCATAACAGTACGTGTGTTTATCCCGCTTATCCGAGTCATAGTACTCGTCCACTGTGGGAAAAATATTTAATGAATTCATAAAAACCGGCGGAACGATCGCATTAAAATACTGATCGTATTCCTCCCCGGCATGTGCGAGTATCATACCTGTTTTCTCTTTCATCGCTTTCCTTCCTCTTTCCTTTTGTTATTTGTAGACTATATTCTGTCAGATATCATCTATATGCTATAATATAGCTTGATTGTTTAAAATAAATGCACATCAGTTCTGCGGATTCACTGATGTGCTATTGCAATATCATCATATACGCAGTCCAAAAGCTTGTTGTTAATCTTCTGTGCCTTCTTGATATCACGCTCTCTCAACGCCTGATAGAGCATTTCATGATACGGCATGCTTGCCTTGAACGGGTCTTCAATATCCAGCGGAAACTGCCAGAGCCTATCCGTATATTCATCCAGTACTTTCAGTACTGCATAAAACACTTTGTTGTGGCACATCAGGTAGATCTTCTCATGAAATGCCTTGTCCTCTTCGGTATCCCGCTCATCCGCCCGTACCTTCTTCATAAGGACCTCCGTGATCTCCCCCAGTTCGTCCATCTCCTGATCAGTGGCATTCCGCACTACCATGGCCATCAGTTCTGTCTCCATCGCTCTTCTGGCCTCCAGTGCTTCGATCAGAGACTCTCTCTCCATTGTAAAACCGATCAAAGACTCCAGTGCCGTTGCTTTCCTTCCGCGGCATCCTACAAATATGCCTTTGCCGTTCTTCACTTCCACAATGCCTTCCGCCTCCAGAGTCTTCACTGCCTCTCTAAGCGCTGTCCTGCTGACCTGCATCATTTCAATGAACTGTCCCTGAGAAGGAAGTCTGTCACCTTCTTTCAGATCATGTTCCTCTATGTAGCTTTGAATGTACTTAATAATTTCTGATTGTAAAGAAACTCTTTTGATCGGTTTTGCCATCACTGTTCTCCCTATCATGTTCCTTGGGATCATTATATACTTCTTCCAATTCCACGTCAACTGATTTCTTTTTTTTATTAAAATTGTACAAAAGGGCAGAGGTCATGATTCCCGCCATGCCTCTGCCAGTTCGTCGATTGAGGAAAAAATGTAGTCCGGCCCATATCCGCATGCTTCTGCTTCCTGACGCGTGGTCTCTCCGGTCAGTACGAGAGCAGTCTCCACTCCGGTTTTGTGTCCGCAGAGAATGTCCGTATAAAGCCTGTCGCCCACAATCAAAGCCTGTTCTTTTGAGAAATGATTCAGTTTCAGAGAGTACTCGACCATAGCCGTCCCGGGTTTCCCCATATATTCCGGCTGCCTTTTCACCGCATGCTCTATCATCTGACAGATGGCGCCGCAGTCCGGTACATAGCCGAATTCGATCGGGCAGACATAATCCAGATTTGTGGCTATATAGCCCACTTCCGGCCGTGTGCTCAGGATCTGGCAGGTGTCCTGAATCTTTTCGTAAGTCAGCTGATTATCATAAGACACCAGAACACAGGCAATCTCAGGATCCAGACAGTCTACCGTCACCCTGATCCCGTTACGTTTCAGTTCTCTGAGCAGGGATTTTGTTCCCATCACATAGATCAGCTTTCCTTCATAATTCTTTTTCAGATACTGCACAGTGGCAAAAGACGCAGTAATAAAGTTGGAATAATCGGTCATGATTCCCATCTTCTGAAAAGAATGGATATAATCTTCAATGCTTCTGGTAGAATTGTTTGTGATGAACACAAACTGGCCTCCATTGTCCCTGACATCCTCGAGAAACTCTTTTGTCCCGCTGATCAGTCTCTGTCCGATACAGACCGTACCGTCAATATCGAGAAGAAAGAGTTTCTTATTTTTCAGCATGTTCCACCTGCCTGCGTACCGCAATTGCTGTATCCGGATAGTTGGTAATCACGGCTTCCAGCCCTGCCTCGATAAAATGCTTCATATCCTCTTCCCTGTTTACAGTCCAGACACGTACTTTCAGACCGCTCTCCTTCCAGCGTTTCAGGAAATCAGACATATACAGATGGTACAATGCAGGATGCAGTCCCTGTACACCTGTTCCCGCTGCATATTTCTCCACATCCAGTATGACGTCCCCGTACAGATACGCGGTCTCAGCCTCCGGATTCAGCCGGCGAACTTCCTGAATACTGTAGTGGTTGAAAGATGAATAGATGACACGGTCCTCCATCCCCGTCTTTTTTACAATTTCCATTGTCTTCTCTTCGATTTCCGGATACCAGAAAATTCCGGTTTTCAGTTCAATATTCACTTCCATTTTTCCAGGTTTCAGGAGATTCAGCACTTCCTCCAGTGTCGGTATCGTTTCTCCTTCATACGCTTCCATATGATTGTGGAAAGAGAACTTTTTCAGCTCTTCCAATGTATAGTCTCTGACAAATCCGGTTCCGGTGCTGGTCCGGTCAATTTTCTCATCGTGGATGACAACCACTTCCCCGTCTTTTGTAAGCTGTACATCCAGTTCTACCCCATCGGAACCCTGTTCCTCTGCGAGCCGAAATGCTGCAAGTGTATTTTCCGGTGCATATCCGCTTGCCCCTCTGTGCGCAAAAATCTTTACTTCTTTCATGATCTTATACCTCCTGTATCATCATAACATTTTTCGCGATAAAGAAAAGCGTGCCGGAAATCATTTCATTCTCTTTCAGACACGCTTTTCCAATTACTGTGGACAGAATTGATCCGTTTTTACTTTTTAGCCGTTGACAAGATTGTATTCTTCAATCGTATCATTGATCTCCTTTGCCATGTTATCCACTGCCTCTTCCGGCGTTACATCTCCGTTCAGCATATTTTCGATCTGAGTCTCAACAATCTGGCGGGATTCCGGGAATACACTGAGGAGTGCTCCTGCGGATTCCGGTGTGGAATCATGCAGCTGATCGAGAGCTGTCTGGAACTGCGGATATTTGGCAATGTTATCCTTGAACGTCTGCTCTTCCTGTGCTCCTGTAACAATCGGGAAGTATCCTGTCTGTGCGTTCCAGTATGCCTGGGATTCCGGAGAAATCAGGAATTTAACAAATTTCCATGTTGCTGCCGCCTTTGTCTCGTCTTCATTGTTCAGTGCCCACAGAGATGCGCCTCCGATAGAAACTCCGCCTTTGTCATCTGAGCTGACTGCCGGATAGTATGCGGTTCCTACTTCAAATTTTCCGCCGCTGTCTTCCAGAACCTGTTTCAGGGAAGCACTTGATCCAACCATCATAGCTGCTTTTCCGGATGTAAAGTCTGTTGTCGCAGTATCACTTCCGGAACGTCCGACGTTCGGAGCATAACCTTTTTCAAAAAGATCATACCATGCATTTAAGATGTTCAGACCGCCGCCGTTTTCATCAAACTCCACTTTGGTAGCTGCTTTTTCACGTCCGTTTCCGTTATTTACCATATTCAGAGCCTGTTTGCAGAGGAACTGTTCGAAATACCAGCCGTAAATGCTGATTGCAAATACTTCCTGAGCTCCACCCTTCTCTTTCAATGCGTCACCTACTTCTGCGATCTCCGGAAGGCTGGTCGGAATATCTGTGATACCCGCAGCATCAAACATATCTTTGTTGTAGTACAGAAGCGGTGTGGAAGAATTGAACGGCATGGAGTACATCGTTCCGTCCTCTGTTGTATAATATGCGGCTACATTCGGTTCGAGCTCCGACATATCATATCCGTCCGCATCGATCATTTCCTGCATCGGAATGATCCATCCTGAATCGATCATGAAACGGGTTCCCAGATCGTAGATCTGTACAAGATCCGCTCCCATGTTTCCGATCTGAGCACTTTTCAGCTTGTTGATCGTATCATCATATTCGCCCTGGTATACAGCTTCTACCGTGATACCATCTTCATTTTCTTCATTAAATTTGTTTACCAGGTAATCCATGGCTTCTCCGTTAACACCGCCCATGGAATGCCAGAATGTAATCGTTGTTCCATTTGTGTCAACATTTTTAAAATTGTCAGTGATCACTCCGGACCCGGTGCTTTCTTCCCCTTCTGAAGTCTGCCCGTTCATCTCGGAAGCACTTTTCCCGCTTCCACAGCCAGCAAGGGTAGAAACAACCATCAGAGCAGCGAGCATCGCTGCGATTACTCGTTTTTTCATAGATATTTTCTCCTTTTCTTTTTCCGCCGGCGCCCTTTCCGGGTTCATCCGGCGTCTGCCTTCATGTTGATATATGTAAACAGACCAGTCTAACCTTTGACTGCACCTGAAAACATTCCGCTGATCAGCTGTTTCTGTCCTACGATGAAAATCACCATGGACGGAATGATAATTGCCACAACGCCCGCCATCATCAGCGTAATAGACTGGGCATCTACACTGTTCAGCATACTGATACCGATCTGTACGGTCCGCATTTCTTCAGATCCCGTTACAAGAAGCGGCCACATATACATATTCCATGCATTGATGAATGTATACACTGCCATTGCCCCGATTGCGGATTTTGTAAGCGGAATCAGGATCTTTACAATAAATCTCAGGTTTCCGCATCCGTCCAGTTTCGCCGACTCATAAAGAGAGATCGGGAATGTCATATAGAACTGGCGGAAGAGGAAGATTCCCATTGCGGATGTCAGCGATGGAAGAATCAGAACCAGATAAGTATCCAGAATTCCCATGCTGCTGACCGTCAGATAGTTGGAGATGATAACCGCCTCTCCCGGAACCATCATGGTAGCCATGACAAGCATGAACAGAAAGTTTTTCCCTTTGAACTCCAAAAAGGAGAACGCAAACGCCGCAAGAGAACAGGTAATAATCTGTCCGATTGTAATGCATCCTGCTACAAGGAAAGAATTCAGGATAAACCGTACAAGCGGCACCTGTGTGAATGCCCTGATATAATTTTCAAATGTCGGATGTGATGGAATAATGTTCAGATCCATCGTAAAAAGCTCATCTCCCGGCATAATAGATACGCTGACAGAGTATAAAAGCGGGAACAGCATAAACAGGGCAAAAATGATATTTACAGCAACCAGCACCGTTTTACGGATTCTCTTTTTCCTCAAGGCGCGGGCGTTCATCAGTCTGTGAAGTTTCTCCACTTCCTCTGCATTATAAGAATCAAGCTCTATTGAAATCGTACTATTCATTCCAGCCATCTTAATATTTGACTCCTTTCTTTTCAATCTTGAACATCACAAGTGTCAGTACCATGATGATCAGGAACAGTACAACGGACTGTGCCGCCGCACTTCCAAATTTGTAGTTAAAAAACGCGTCCCTGTAAATTGAATATACAATTACATTCGTGGACTCTCCCGGTCCTCCGGCCGTCAGGATCTTGATCTGTCCGAAGGACTGGAATGCCTGGATGATATTGACTACAAGTGTATAGAACATAATCGGGCTTAATCCCGGAAGCGTCAGACGGAAGAATTTTTGAATTCCGTTCGCCCCGTCTACAGAAGCACGCTCATAAATGGACTCGTCAATGTTTCCAAGTCCTGCCGAAAAATACAGGAAATTGATCCCGCTGTTCAGCCATGCTGTAAGAACCGCCACACAGATCAGCGCATATTTCGGATCTGCGATCCAGTTGATACCCAGTCCGGTCAGTTTGTTCAGAATACCGATTGTCGGGTTCAGAATAATCTTGAAAATCATTGCGGCTCCACTGGACGCAATCGCCATCGGGAGTGCATAGGATGTGCTGAACACCCTGATTCCCGGAAAGGCCTTGCTGCAGAGCACCGCCCCGATCAGACCGATCAGCATGCTGCCGATTACAACGATTACAACAAAAATCACGGTTACTAAAAGACTGTTATAAAATGATTCTGACGTGAGCAGATCCACGTAATTGTCCAGTCCCACAAACACCTTTGCCTGTCCCAGCTTGTCTGTCAAAAACAGACTCAGGTAGATCGTTTTCACAAAAGGATAAAACAGGAAAACCGCAAACACCAGAAAGCAGGGAATCAAATAGAAATAAGCATTTCTGCCCTTCGTTTTCTCCATCAACTGTTTCATTGCTGACCTCCATGATAAAAAATATTTTTCTCTGTATCTGCATCAAAGAAATGCACCCGGTTCATGTCCACATATAAGGTCATTTCATCTCCCGGAGCTCCCTTTGTATCTACCGTAAGCCGTGCCGCATATTCGCCCGCCCTTTGTTCTTTCAGGTAGAAGATGGACTCTGATCCGAGCATTTCTTTTACTACGACTTTTCCGGTCAGCCTGCATCTGGAAGGATTCAGGTTTGCGTGTTCCTCCTTGACTTCTTCTGAAAAATGCTCCGGACGGATTCCAAGAATTACCTTCTTGTCTGCATACTGTCCTGCCAGCAGAGCCGCCTTCGTCTGCGGAACCTCCAGTTTCTGTCCGGATGCCAGCACAAAATCTACACCGCTTCCGTTTTTCCGGATTGTACCCTCCATGAAGTTCATGGACGGGGATCCGATAAATCCGGCAACAAACAGATCCGCCGGATCTTCATAAATTGTTCTCGGCGCATCCGCCTGACGAATAAATCCGTCTTTCATGACAACAATTCTTGTTCCAAGTGTCATGGCCTCGGTCTGGTCATGCGTAACATAAATGATCGTTGTCCCAAGCCGTTTATGTAAATCCGCAAGCTCTACTCTCATCTGGGCTCTCAGCTTTGCATCCAGGTTGGACAATGGTTCATCCATCAGAAATGCCTTTGGTTTTCTCATAATCGCGCTTCCAATGGCAACCCGCTGTTTCTGTCCTCCCGAAAGCTGTCCCGGTCTTCTTTTTAAAAGAGATTCAATGCCAAGAATGGCCGCAGCCTCATGCACTTTCTGATCAATTTCATTTTTCGGAACCTTCCGGATCTGCAGCGCAAAGGCCATATTATCATAGACTGTCATCTGTGGATATAACGCATAGTTCTGGAAAACCATGGACAGGTCTCTGTCCTTCGGTTCCACATAATTACAGAGCTGCTTGTCAATCCAGAGTTCTCCGCTCGTAATTTCCTCCAGTCCCGCAATCATACGAAGTGTAGTCGATTTCCCGCAGCCGGACGGTCCGACAAAGATGACAAATTCGTTATCATGGATTTCCAGATTAAAATCCTTTACCGCGTAATGCTCTTTGTCATAGGATTTGCATACATTTCTCAATGTAATTTCTGACACGGCTTTTTCCTCCCTTTCTGAAGTTTTATTCTCTTTTTCCCTTATTTCTTTCACAACACAAGAGATTATATTGATTCATCATTAATGTTTGATGGAATTTTTGTTAAATGGTCGTTAAAGATTTTTTCCCTCTTGTTTCCTTTTCTTTTCCCTTTATTTCCGCGGTTTTTCAGCGCAAACCGGACTGTTTTTCTTTCTTATTTTCGTAAAATTCCTGTTATTCAATGTAAAATTTACGTATACTTTTTCATAAAAAAAGGACGGGAAGCACATTCCCGTCCGGATTATTTCGTATTATTTTTTTGCAAGTTCCGCCATGGCTGCCGCTGTCAGCTCAATAGATTTCATAAGATTTTCAACCGGCATCTGCTCATTTGGCTGGTGGGCTACATCCGGTTCTCCCGGAAACATCGGTCCGAATGCCACCATGTTTTTAAACATTTTGGCATACGTTCCTCCTCCGATTGCCTTTGGTTCAGGATCTTCGCCGGTTCCCTCCCGGTATACTTCCATCAGTTTCCGGACAAGTTCAGAATCTTTCGGAACATAGAGCATATCAGTTGTTCTGTGTACAAGAATCTCCATTCCATAGGAGGAAAGCGCCGTATGCAGCTGATGATATACCACATCCGCATCACCGTTTTTCGGATAACGGATATCCAGATTCAGATTCATTTCCTCCTCTGTATATTCGATTACACCGAGATTGACAGTTGTCTCACCGGTTTCCTCATCCCGGAAACAGATTCCCAGTGTTTCCCCATTTGTTTCCTTTCCGATTTTCTGGCATACAAAATCAGCCATTTTCTGGAAGTCTCCACCGATTCCCATTCCCCGGACTGCAAGAAGAAGCTTCACAACCGCGTTTTCTCCGAGTTCCGGTCTGCTGCCATGCGCGCTGACTCCTTCTGCCTCAATTACCGTATTTCCATCCCGGATGCTTACTGTAACACTGTCATCTGCAAGCTCATGCTCTCCTTTCAGAACAAGTCTGCAATGAAGCGGCACAATATTTCCGGCAGTTCCGCCCCGGAACTCAAGGACACGGATTTCTCCCTGTTCCGGGTGTTTTTTCCCTCCGATCACGGTTGTCATTCCCTTTTCAAAAAAGATAAGCGGATATTCCGCATCCGGAGTGATTCCCAGCACCGGATGTTCTTCCCCGGCTTCAACATAATGTTTGATGCAGTCACATCCACGCTCTTCATTCGTTCCGAAGATCACACGTACTCTGCGGTCCAGCGGAAGGTTCAGATCCTGAATGGCTTTCATTGCATAGATAGCGCCGATCGTCGGCCCTTTATCATCAGCCACACCTCTTCCGTAAAGGATTCCATCATGGATCTCAGCTCCAAATGGAGGGTATTTCCAGTCATCACCCACCGGTACTACGTCCAGATGTCCGAGAACCGCAATCATCTCATCCCCTTCTCCCATCTCTACGTAACCGGCCTTGTTATCCACATTGCCCGTACGAAATCCTAATTTTTTCCCCAGCTGAAGCGCAAAATCCAGCGCTTCTTTCGGGCCTTTTCCATATGGTGCACCTTCTTCCGGCTCACCGCCTACGCTGTCAATCCGGATACAGTCCTGAATTCCTCCGATAATCTCATCCTGCATTTCCCGGATTTTTTCCCTTAATCTTGTATAATCCATGATTTCATCTCCTCTTTTCTGCTCCATGATTCTGCCTTACTCCTCTGCTTCCGGATATTCATTGCAGAGCAGACGGTATGGTGCTTCATCCTCTTCAATTTCCGGAAATCTTCCTACCTCTTCATAGAAACGGTTATCTACATTGTCATCGTTGCACATGGAAACTTCCCCGATCAGCACATCACCGGTTCCCGGTTCTACATCAAAATCGTGATACTGATGCGGCCAGAGTGTAATACTCTCTCCCGGCTGCAGCCTGACTCCCATTCCGGCTTTTACCTGATATGACCTTCCGTCCGAATTTACTGTCACATCAGTATCCGCAAGCCCTCCTTCTCCATCATCATTATACAGGTGGATGATCAGAGTTCCGCCGCCCCGGTTAATGATGTCCTCCGATTTTTTCCAGTGGAAATGCATCGGGGAATGCTGTCCTTCTTTCAGCATCAGCAGTTTTTCCGCATAGACTTTTTTATATTTCGGATTATTCTGGTTTCCGTTCCGGATTGTAATCAAAGAAAATCCGACCTTGTCAAAATCTCCCAGCCCTTAGTCCGTAATATCCCATCCAAGCATGTTGTCACGGATCTCATCATACTCATGTCCTTTTTCCCGCCAGTCTTCCGGTGTCCAGTGGCAAAATGGCGGAAGCTCAAATCCATGCTCTTTGATCAATGCTTCCATGTCTTTAATACACTGATTGATTTTTGATCGTTTCATCCTCTCATTCTCCTCCTTACTTGATTTTTTCCTGTGTGATAATCGGAATTTCCTCCTGAAGATAACATTCCATCAGCCGGATACATGCTTCCACATCATCCAGATTGACAATACTGTTCGGTGTATGACCATACCTGGTCGGAATCGAAATCCCAAGTACTTTCACACCGCCTCCTGACTTATTGATTGCCCCTGCATCAGTACCTCCTGCCACAAGTGCGTCCCGCTGATACGGAATCCGGTTTCTTTCGGCGCAGTCGATCAGCCCTTTGGTCATCTCACAGTCGCAGATGACACTGCTGTCATTGATTTTGATCGCTGCCCCTTTTCCGAGTACCGGATTCCCATTTTCATCACCCGGGACATCAAAAGATCCGGTAATATCAACAGCGATTCCAAGATCCGGTTTTACTGTTTCTGCCGAAGTTGTAGAACCGAACAGTCCGACCTCCTCCTGTACAGTGTATACAAAATAGAGATCATGATAACAGTTTTTGATTCTCTTCAACGCTTCAGTCTGAATATAGCATGCAATCCGGTCATCAAAGGCTTTGGACATCACATTGCGTCCCGCAAGTTCTGCATAATCTCCGCAGAATACCGCGCAGTCGCCCGGTTTGACATACTTTCCGGCCTCTTCCTTTGACATCGCTCCGATATCAATATAAAGTTTGTCAATCTCTTTAGGCTTAACGGTATCTATCGGATCCGTTACTCCGACTGTTCCAACAGTTCCGTTTTCAAAACGTACTCTGTTCATGAAGGAGCACAGTGCGGACACCCCTCCGATCTGCTTCACTTTCAGAAGTCCGTTGTCTAGAATCTTCACTACACAGAGGCCGATCTCATCCATATGTGCCGCACACATGATTTTTTTCTTGTCAGCTCCGCTTCCCCGCTTTAAAACAATCAGATTCCCCATTGCGTCTCTTGTAATTTCGTCCGCATAATCCATGACTTCCCTGATAATCAGGTCGGACACATTTTTTTCCAGTCCGCTTACTCCCCACGTCTGTGTATAATCCTTGATCATTTTTTCTCCTTTTCCCCGGTTCCATTTATTCAAAGATCAGCCGGAATGTCTTAATCTCATATGGTTTAAATACGGTCTCAAAACAGTTTTTGCCGGCCGTAAGTTCTTCTTCATTTTCTTCCAGAAGATTACATTCATATACATGTGCAATCGGATATGCTGTCTGAATCTGTGCTCTGACGCGATTATTTTTATTCTCGTACATTCTGACAATCACGCCGTTTCCATCCCCTGCTTTTTTGATGACTTCCACAAAACAGCTCTCCTGACTGCATTTCAGAAAGCTTTCGTATTCTCCGCCGCAGCCTTCCTGCCTTCCGGTTCTCTTTGCCAGCATCGGCACATTCAGGTTGTATGCCATCTCTACGGTTTTCGCTTCCTGCCATCTTCCCGCATGCGGATAGATGGAATAGGTAAATTCATGCTCTCCGATATCAGCATCTTCGTTCGGATAGGTTCCGGATTTGATCAGAGTCAGACTCATATCACCTTTTTTGATTCCATATCCATACTTACAGTCATTGAGCAGACTGATTCCGGAACTGTTTTCTGAAAGATCCGCCCACTTGTGTCCACACGCTTCAAATTTCGCCGTATCCCAGCTGTAGTTGTTTGTTGTCTCACGTTCCACATTTCCAAACTGGATTTCATATGACGCTCTTGTCGTATTGACATCTACCGGAAAATGTGTTTTCAAAATCACATGATGCGTTTTCCAGTCTGCTTTCGTCCGGAAGTCAATCCTCGGAATCTGGTGATACAGACATACCTGCTGCGTCACTGTCGAATCAAGGAATCCACATTCAAATTCCACTACCATGCGGACTTCTCCATTTTCAATAACTCTTGCCGGAGAATACCAGTCTGCCTCATAAGGTTTTCTCTGATAAAACACGTCAATGTCCCAGTTATCCCACTGCATCGGACGGTCTTCATATGTCCGTAGAACGTTACCGCACCTGCCTTCCTGAATCAGCTCTTTTTCTGCTTCTTTTTCATAGAGCGACGTAATTTCCATCTTCTCATTAAAGCAGACCTTGATAAATGGATTCTCAAATGTGTAATCCCATTCTTTTCCGGTACTTTCTTCGAGTAATTCCTCTGTTTCATATAATTTTTTATATCCAAGCGGCGGAATATGGCTTACATAGAGCAGATATCTGCCATCTGCCGTTTTTTGCGCAGGCACATTTCTTCCGTCTTCATCTACAAGTCTCGGGATTTCTGTTCCATCATCCAGCACTACGAGATCATCTCTCTCATATCCCTGGGTATTCATCACTACGACGCCTTCTTTTTCCATTGAAAGCCTGCCGACAGCCGCGGATACAACCCGATTCAATTCCTCTTTTCCCGCCTCTTCAATTTCATGATACTCTTTATCTGTCTGTTCGTACACCGGTTTGATACTGGAACCCGGTACAATATCATGGAACTGGTTGATGAGAAGAATATCCCAGCCCTTGTCCAGCACATTTTGAAGCTGTTCATCTTTTTCTATACCGGCCATACAGGAGGCCGTCTCCATCTGCGTGTACAGAATCTCGTTCTTTCTGTTACTCCGCTTGTTTCTTGCCATGGAAGTCAGAGTTCCCCTGTGGTATTCGAAATACAGTTCTCCATCCCAGGTCGGCATGTCCGGAAGATCATGGATCTTTTCATATGTCCGGTCAAAATAATCCTGTTCAAATTCCTGACGGATTTTCGGAATTCCCGGTATTCCGTATTTCAGCCTTTCGGCACTCTCCAGCATTTCTTTGGTCGGACCGCCGCCTCCATCGCCGAATCCAAAGAGCATCAAAGTATCTTCTGTCAGATCACGGTTCTGGAACCGTTTAAATGTTCCGAGCGCCATATTCGGGTTTACGATTCCTGTATAGGTCGTTGTATTTCTTGTATCAGAGAAAGAAATATTCAGTCCCTGATCCTTATCATAATCCGTTGTTGTCGGCATAAATGCAAAGACTTCCGATCCATCGATTCCCTTCCATATGAATGTGTCATTCGGAAGCTGGTCGTACTGATTCCATGCGATTTTTGTTGTCATGAAATATGGAATTCCGGATTTTTTCAGAATCTGCGGCAGTGCGGCAGAATAACCGAAAACATCAGGGAGCCACAAAGATTTACTTTCTTTTCCAAACTCCTCCAGAAAGAAACGATGACCCTTGATGATCTGTCTGACAAGTGATTCTCCTCCCGTCAGGTTGCAGTCTGCTTCCAGCCACATGGCTCCGTCTACTTCCCATCTGCCTTCCCGGATCCGTTCTTTGATTTTCTCATACATTTCCGGCTCCTGCTCTTTTACAAACTGATAGAGAATCGGCTGACTGGACATGAATTTATAGTCCGGATACTGCTCCATGAGACGAAGTACAGTAGAAAAGCTGCGAAGTACTTTCTCCCTTGTCTGCTCCACCGTCCAGAGCCATGCAATATCAATATGTGTATGCCCGATGGCGCTGACTGTCGGGCACTCCCGTTCTTCACTATAGAAAGCTTCTTTTAAAATCTGTTCAGCCTTTTCAATCGAACTGTAAAATTTCTCCGAGTATGCATCCCGCAAATCAAGTGCATCCAGCGCCGGTGCCATACTTTGAAGTACTCTTCTGTAGTTTTCTTCGTCCGCCTTTTTCAATACATAGGCACTCTGAAGAGGAATCAGCAAATCATAATACAGTTTCTGTACCCGGTCATCTACTGCAATAAGGTATGTATGAATCACAAGATCCCCTTCTACCATCCCGCTATAGGCAAGAACCGCAATTTCATAAGAGTCACCGGCCTTTGCCTTTCCTGAGATTGTCACTTCCCGATGATTCACATCAATCCCCTGAATCAACTGTCCGTCCAGATAGAAAATCATCTGCGGATTCGTTGCATCCCATTCACCTTCCCGTCCTGTTGTAATCAGGAACTCCACATGCTTCCCGTCCATAGATTCCGGGATCGTAATTGTTGTACGGAACCACCGGTGGGCATCCACCTGATTCCACGCCGTTCCCATTACATAGTCTTTCCATTGTCCATCAATTGCACATACATGCCCGTCCTTTTTCTTTCCTTCCAGGCTTTTATAGGCTGTAATTTCTCTTTTTTCTACAATAATCATCTTTTCGATATCTTCTCTCAGCCTTTGCGCCCGCCCCAGTTCAAAAATCAGATTCATATTACCTCCCGGTGCCATAAGCTATATTATAGGTTGGATATAGCGTATCATTTTTTGTGCAATATGTCAATTCCTGACGGGTGTTTTCCCCAATAGTTGTAAATTCTTTGAACAATTTCTTCTATAAACAGGAAAATCCCGAAGTTCATCTCCGGAATTTTCACTGCATACATTGCTGCCTTGTTACTTCTTCTTCCAGTACACCTGAAATGCTTCTTCCTCAATATCAAACAGCGGTTTCCAGGTCAGATCCCGATACTGAAATTCCAGCCCTGTTTTGCGTACTTCATCAGCTGCCTTTTGACCGTCAAGATCCAGTTCCAGAAAATTCTGGTCACCGCTCAAGGCCGCCAGGACATATGGTCCGTACAGCAGGGTATGAAGTTCCGGACGGTCCGGGGTCTTTTCCAGATAAAATCCGCACGGGAACAGGCAGCGGATTTCATGCCTGCCTTCCGGCACATCCATCTGGATATATCCATCCGCTTCGGTCCATCCATTCTGTTCCACACTATCCATCCAGATTTTTCTTCCTTCCCGGCTCCATTTTGGAATCCGGATATACATCGGGAATTCTCTCTTGCTTTCCACTTCCAGAATAACCGATTCCGGAGCTTCCATCTCTGTTTTCTGACGGATGGTGATTCCGGCCTCTTTCCATTCCAGCCTGGATTTTACAAACAGATTGACAAACAGTTTCTCTCCCTGATATGCGTAAATCATATCGGCATATTTGAAATGACTCTCCATTCCCGTTCCATGGCAGCAGGAATTCTCATGCTCAAATTCTTTATGGAATCCCGGAGCCAGCGGCATAAAGTATACCGTTTCTCCCGTTGCACCATGTTCTCTGCCTCCAAGAATATGATTGGTCATTGTCCTCTCATAATAATCCATCATTTCCTTTTTATTCTCATACCGGTACAGCTCTTTTGTGAGCTTCAGCATATTATAGGATGCACAGCTTTCCGCTGTATGCTTTGTCAGGAGATTCCCGATGCACCCCGGACCGTGAAACATCTCATTTTCTCCGGTTCCTCCGATCGTATATAAGTGCGACTCTGTTACCGCTTTCCAGAAATAGGAAGCAATGTCATAATACCGCTTTTCTCCGGAGGCACGGAATATTTCCATTGCCCCTATCACCTGAGGAATATGCTGATTCGCATGCAGGTTTTCCAGCGCATCAATCCCTTTTTCCATTGGCAGAAACAGCTTTTCGTTATCAAAATATCCGGCGGTCTCCAGGAATTCTTTCTTTCCGGTAATCCGGTACAGTCTGGCCATGACGTCATTCATTCCACCATATTCACCCGCAATGTACATTCCCCACATCTTCATCCGCTTTTCCCTCGGAAGCCCCGAAAGACGGCGATATACCCACTCACCAAGTTTTACGGCAATTTCAAGTGCCTGGTCAATTCCGACAAACTCATAACAGTCCAGAAGACCTGCAAAAATCTTGTGAAGTGTATAATAAGGAGCCCATATCTCAGGATACGGGGTGTATTCCTCCAGCTTATCAAACTGATCTTCCGGGTACCCGCTTAAAAATCCTTTCCGGATTCCCGGTATTTTTTCAAAAGCATCCTGACATTTGCCAAGTTCCTCAATCATATAACATGCTTTTTCTTTAATCGTTTTGTTTCCGCCTGCCTTATAGCAAAGCGCAAGCGCTGACAGATAATGACCGCTTGTATGCCCTTTGAGATGACATTCCGGCGCGTCCCATCCGGTCATCGGCTCTGCTCCTTTCACATCCAGCCCGCTGGCCTCCCTGAAATTATAAAGCATTCTGTCATCATCCATCTGAAGCAGAAATTCCTGCATCTCCTCCTGTGCTGTATAAAATCTGCTTCCCTCCTCCAGGACTGCTTCTCCATGGTCAAAATAGCCAATCAGCGGTTCTGTGTTCTTTTCCGCTTTCTGAATCTCTTTTTTGACTGTCACTTTGCAGAAAACCGGAAAGTCCAGGCCGTCCAGCATGCCTTCCTCCCGAAAGTTTCCGACCCGTTCATATACTCTTTGCGCACCCTCTTTCCAGTTTATCCGGTGTACCAGTGTCTTCCCGTCTCTGGTATGAATCACAGCCACATACGGAAGATAAACCTGTACCCCCGCCTGTGCATCCAGCTCCGGTTCTTCTACACTTTCAACCACTATTTGAGGCTTCTCTTCCAGAATACAGACTTTATACTCTTTCTCCTCTGTAACACCGCCGGCACAAAATGTTGCCCATAGTGAGATCGTCCGGTCTCCCGTCCCGTACGGAGGTCTTTTTACATTTCCTTCAGAATCCAGGAAGCGCTCGTGTCCTGATTTCCAGATAATTTCTGACCCATACTTTCCCTTTTTGGGAAGATTCAGATTAAACTCTACTGTATTCAGATTACCAAGGTACAGGGCTTCCATGTCTTTTTTGATGATTTCTTTCGCTTCCACGTTCTTTCTCCTTTTCATTTGCTCTTTAAAAACAGATTGGTGTAAAAATGGAGCCATTGCTCCATAGATGTTCTTTCATCTAGTCTGCAACGGCTCCTGTGGAGATATAGTTCTCCGTATCCCGTCTGACATCCTCCAAAGTGATGGATGCAAGTTCTCTTTCCATTGCGGTTTGCACACGTTCCAGCTTATCATCCAGTATTCTGTGAATATTTCTCCCGACAGGACAGTCGGCATTTGGATTCTCATGAAAGTGGAACAGTTCTCCATTTTCAATACACTCCACTGCACGGTAAATATCGAGAAATGTGATTTCACTTAATGGTTTGGCAACCGTTGTTCCTCCTGAACCCCGTGCCACATTTACAAGCCCCGCCGCCTTCAGCTGCAGAAGAATCTTCCGGATAATCACCGGATTTACATTGGTACTCTCCGCAATTAAACTGCTTGTGACCTTATGATCTTTTCCAAACACATCGATACAGGCAAAAATGTGTACTGCCAGAGTAAATCTACTTGAAATCTGCATCGTAAATTCCTCCTTCATGCATACTATTTTATCCGCATTTCGATGTAATGTCAACGATTACAATATGGTCTAACGGACAAAATTTGTTCTGATCGGATCTTCCTTTTCCGGCAGTCCATATGTTTCTTTTCCGAGCTTAATACTCTTCATCAGAAATGCCATATTTCTGGCAAGTGTGCGCATACTCTGCAATCCTTCCGCATCCTCTGCGGCCTCTCCCGGCTCTCTTCCGTGAATGCTGTTCCAGTACTGTCCGGATGCTACCGGCATGCCTGAAATAGTAAAAAATTTATTCAACTCATCAAAAGTAGAGGAAAGTCCACCTCTTCTGGCTACTGCCACCGCAGCACCGACTTTCATTGTTTTATCAAAATGTGTACTGTAGAAAAGTCTTGTCAGAAATGCTACCAGTGTTGCATTTGCCGACGCATAATAGACCGGTGATCCTACAACAAGTCCGTCACATTCCTCAAACTTCTCTGCCGCCTGATTTACAATATCATCAAAGACACATCTGCCTTTCTCGAAACACTGTCCGCAGGCTATGCAGCCTCTGACCGGCTTGTTTCCGACATGCAGAATTTCTGTCTCAATTCCCTCTTCTGCAAAAATTCTTTCCATTTCCTGCAAGGCAATCGATGTATTCCCGTTTTTCTTCGGACTTCCATTGATCATCAATACTTTCATGATATGTACCTCCTGACTCAAAATTGATGTTTCCCAACAATACTATTATAACACCAGAAGGCCGGTTTTCAAATCTTCTTTATAACGGCCGGAA
>ERZ1643249.1853-NODE-1853-length-20513-cov-5.161648_pt1 | contig 20513 bp, 20 predicted proteins | sample MGYA00579263_ERZ1643249 | MGnify/ENA primary metagenome ERZ1643249 (study PRJEB29033, sample SAMEA4952264) | chicken gut metagenome | biome: Broiler Chicken; feature: Gastrointestinal Tract; material: Caecum | place: Ireland | collected 2018 | study: Broiler... | reverse complement strand
CGATAGTTTGTGATACGGGTGGTTTTGCAAAGAAAAATCCTACTCAAATAGATATAGCGGTTACTTGGTAATGCTTTTAAAATTAAAAAAAACAAATAAATCTACTTTATTTATTTTTTAATATAAAGAAAGGTTTTAAGTATGAATATTAAAGACGTTTTAAACAAAAATAACTTTGTTTTTAAAAAAAAATATGGTCAAAATTTTTTAACTGATCATAATATTTTAAATAATATAATCACCCTTGCTGATATAAAGGAAGATACTTTGGTAATAGAAATAGGCGTTGGTGGTGCCGCGTTAACACAAAAATTAAGTAAGAAAGCAAAAAACGTTTTGGGATATGAAATAGATGTTTCTTTAAAGGAACCGCTTTCTAAAATTTTGTGCAATGATAAGAACGTAACGATTATTTATGATGATTTTTTAAAAAGAAACATAAATGAAGATTTAAAAAAATTTAAGTATGGCAACTTAATGGTTGTTGCTAATTTACCTTATTATATAACAACTCCTATAATTACTAAGTTTATTGATGAAAACGTAAACGTAGATAAAATAATAGTAATGGTTCAAAACGAAGTCGCAGATAGGTTTTCTGCTTTGCCAGGATCAAAGTCTTATAATTCGTTAACCGTGTTTTTGAATTATTACTTTAATATAAAAAAGGTTTTTAATGTGTCTAGGAACGTTTTTTATCCAAAACCAAACGTTGATTCTGCCGTCGTTATGTTAGAAAGAAAAAAGGAAAAAGTTAAAGTTGATGATGAACAATTATTTTTTAGCATTGTTAAGCAAGCTTTTTGTTTTAAAAGAAAGACGTTAAAGAACAACCTAAAAAATTACGATTTAGAAAAAATTGACAAAATAATGAAAACGTTTAATAAAAACATAAACCATCGTGCTGAGAATATAACGATAGAAGAATTTGTTATAATTTCTAATGAATTAACCAAATAATTGAATTTTTGGTTTTTTTTTTCATATATTTTATTGGGTGATGATATTGTTTAAATCTGGTGATTTGGTAACAAGGATTTCACATGATAATGATGTTGTGTTTAAAATTGAAAAAATAACTGATGATGTTGCTTATCTTAAAGGAGTTAACGTTAGATTATGTGCGGATAGCAACATAAGTGATTTGGTTTTGGTAGAAACTAAAAATAACGAAGATGATAAACGGTTTTATGAAAAACTAGAAACGATTAGAAATTTCGAGAGAAGTGATTATTTTTACATTCCTGGTAAAATTTTACACGTGGATGGAGACCGAGAATATCTTAACAGATGCTTAGAATTTTATAAAAAAGCTAACGTTTTAGCTTATGGGGTTTTTTCTCCGGAAAACCAAATGGCAGAAAACATCGTAAAATATTTAGAAGACATTAACCCGGACATAGTTGTAATAACCGGGCATGATTCTGAAATTAAAAAGAATTCTAAATATTTTTCAGACGCCGTTAAGGCTTGCAGAAAATACCAAAGGGATTATGATAAACTAATAGTGATAGCGGGTGCTTGTCAATCCGATTATGAGCAGCTAATAAAATCCGGGGCTAACTTTGCTTCAAGCCCCAAAAAAATAAACATACACGCTTTAGATCCTGCTATTATTGCACTATCGCTTAGTTTATCAGATAAAAACAAAAACGTTGATTTGCTAACTCTTTTGGAAAAAACAAGTAACGGAAAAGATGGTATAGGAGGGGTAAATACGAGGGGGGTTATGACTACCGGTTATCCAAGATAGGAGAATAAATGATTGAAGATATAAAACGAAAAATAGAAAGCCTTAAAGGAAAAAAAATAAAGCTTTACGTAGATATAGGAAGAAACAAAAGCGAAGTTTATGAAGGGCAAGTTCTTGAAACTTATAAAAACGTATGGACTTTTAAAACAAATACCGACGTAAAGAGCTTTGGCTATTCAGATATTTTAATTAATACTGTTATTATAAGTTCATGATATATGAACTTTTTTTATTGTGATTATTGCTTTTTGATCGTATTTATGATTAAATTAAAGTGTATATTAAAATGGAGGAACTATACTATGAACATGACTAAAACGGATTTTAAAAAAAGACTAAAAGATTGGTTTATTATTCAGAGAATAAGATTACTTAATTTTATGAAAGAACATAAATACATTTCTGCGTTTATTGGTATTTTTTTAATGTCATGCGTAGTTGCTCTTGTTGTTTATGCATCAAATAATGATGAATATAATGGAAAAGTCAATGTATCTGCAAGTGTTGTTCAAAAAAGTGTATCATCTAATGATGAAGTAAAAAGCATAAAAAGTTTTAGTACGCTTGTTTATGATTTATCTTATTCATTAAGCATCTCAGATTTACCGCAAGATGAAACCGAAGTAAGGGATGAAGTTATAATTGAAGCATCGTTTGATGCTAGTATAGATGCGGATTGGTTTGTTGCGGATCAGGAAGCTAACTATGATATAACGGAAAAGGATGGCAAAAAAATTCTAACCGTTACCATGTACCAAATAAGGGTAGGAGATACGATTAATAAACAATTATACCTAAAGGTTAAAAACATTCCTAACAATAAAGAGATTACAACTAATTTTAAAATAAAAGAAGGGACTAGTGATTCTTTTAAAGACCTTGGAACTAAAACCGTTACTATTGAAAGCCAAAAAGTAGATTTAACGGCTAAGATAGTGCCTGGATCAGCGTATAAATCAGATGATTATTCTGGGGGTAGGTATGCTCCTTTTGGAATAATAGTTGGTTTTGATAAATCTAGCTACCAAAGCATGGAAGGACTTTACTTTGATGAAAATTTGGAATTAGTTTTGGAACCAATTCAAGAAGTAAATGGTGTCGTTTCTCAAATAGAATTAGAAAACAGTAATTCAAAGTATTTTGGTTTGTACGATAGAAGTAGTAATCTATTAAATGCTATGCCACATTATAAACAAGATTTTAGTCAATACTCTGTTTATAATTCTGGTACGGTTGAATCTTTAAATAAGTCTTTAGCAGGTGTTTCTGGAGTTGTTTCAGAGAATAAAAATCCAGACTTATACTTAATTGGAGATAAGCAAATAAGTTTAGAAGTTGGTGATACTTATACCGAATACGGTGTGGCTACAAAAGAAAATGGTTCGGCAACGTGTAAGAATAGCGATAGTTCTTGCAAAAGGATTATAAAAGATGAATCTGGTTCTGAAATAAAAGAGACTGAAATTACTAGCAAAGAAGGAACGTATACTGTTAGTTATGAATATTCTAGCCAAACTGGTTCTACTACTATTTTTAGAACCGTTAAAGTAAGTGCTAAAACGACAAAAGAAGTAAATGGTAATGTTTATGCTCTAAGAGGAAATAATAACATGACTATTTTAAAGGGCAGTGGGGTTTCTTATAAAGAATTAGGAATTAGTAAAAACGGGGAAATTTTACTAAATTATGATAGTGTAATTACTTATAATGATGAACCTGTTACTGACGTAGATGAAAGCAAGGTAGGAGAATATAAGATAACGTATACAATAACTGATGATTCTAAAGAAGAATTACCAGAAGGGGGAACTGAAGAGCCAACAGAAGATGAAAATTCTGATGAAACCGGTAATACGGATAACACATTTACTTTAATAAGGAAAGTTAAGGTGGTAGATGCTAAATATACTAAAGCCCAAACCCTTAACGCAAAAACAATATACGCTCCGTCTGACGGTTCATTTAAAACTCCGATAGTATATTTAGATGATGAGGAAGTAGAATGCACAAGTAAAAATAATTGTTCAGTAAAATATTATAATCCTACTACTGAAGAGGAAACTAGTATAAACAATAACGTTGCAGGAACTTACGTTGCAAAATATGAAATAAAAGATAAAAATGGTTTTGTATTAAGGTCAACAAACACGGTTAATATTCAAACAAAATATAGTTTGGTGATAAAAGGAATAAAATCAGATGGTTCAATGACTCTGTATGGAGATAATTTTATTGCACTTGGGTCATACTTTGTTACTGCAAAATCAAATCGTGAAGAAGGAATAACTTCAGACATAATTGTTAAGTTAAAAATAGGTAATGTTATATCTGACAGTGTAATTAATGAAAATTATTCTAAGGGTATTAAAGAAAATAAACTAACGTTTAATACTGATACTGATGGTTCTCTTACCGAATTATCTAATTCTGACTTCTTGGCGTATGGTGAAGAAGCAATCTTAAGGTCAACGTTTAGTTATTCAAGTGATGGTGACGATAACATTAAAACGTTAACTACTACCGTTCCAATTGGTTTAGCTACAACGACAGCTTTCAACCCAACAGCACCATTTTATATGCTTGAGTATGGTGATGCTCAAAGTGCAGAGCCTTATTACATAAACGAAGAAGTTAAAGATAAATTAACTGAGGTTAAGTATTATGCGTGTGAAATGGACGAATCGAAAGCAGAATGTAATGAAGGAACAGAAAGGGTTTATGATTCTTTTGCTACTTTATCTGATGATTTAAATAAAAATACGAAATTAAAATTAGCATATTTAACTTATACTTTAGAGGATATAAAACCTGGTACTAAAGTTGATTTCAGGGTTAGAGTAGGAACGAACGTTGGAAATCACGCAGGAGAAGTTAAACTTACATCGACCTCAACTTTTGAAGAAAAACAAGAAAATGGTCAGTATGAGACAAAAACTATAACAAATACAAATAATGCTTCTGTTAATGTTACGGCGTTTAAAGCAAGAACAAAATTATTTGTTGATGGAAGTGAACAAGATATTATAATAAATGGTGCAAACATAAATAAATCAATTTGGTCTATATATCCTACGGTAACTTTACCAGCTGAAAAAGTTAACACTAATGTCGCTGGTATCCATGAACTTTCAGAAATTAGGATTACGGTAACTTTGCCAGAGGGATTAAATTATGTATATAATGAAAACTATGATATTCCAACCGTAAACGGAAAAACTTTAACTTATGTTTTAAAAGGAAAACAAATCAATGAATGGATTGATCCTATATACTTTGAAACAAGTTATGATATAAATATTCCTTCAGGTACGGAAAAAGAGGTAAGTGTTTTAATACAAGCAACATCAACAACTGAAATCCAGGATGCCTCAACAGATAGCTTAAGAACCACAACTAGAAAAATAACGTATCAAAATAACGAAATAATATCACACGGTTTATACACTAAGAATACTGCGATTTCAAAAGAAACAAGCTTTGATGTAAATACCAAATTATATAATAATAGCAAAACCGATAAACAAAATCTAGAAATTGTTACATTACTTCCTTATAATGACGTAAGTAATGAAGATTCTTATACGGGTTCTTATACAATTTCTAATTTGTCGGCGGGAGCTTTATGTAGTACCAATTTACCAACGTTAATTGCTGATAATGATAAATTAGTTTCTGATCAAGAAATTTCTTGGGAAGATTGCTCTAAGTATGAATCGGATGGTTATTTGGGAGTAACCGCAATAAAAGTAAACGGTATAAATTTAAAGAGTGGTCAAATTTATGACCAAAGTATTGTTATTACGCCAACTGCCAACAAAACGGGTGACGTTTATAACGTTAATTCATATTTAATCATGCCAGTTACTACTGAAGGTGCTTCAAAAAAACAAGTTATTAATTCGAAAAAATTAAAAGTTGAAGTAATTAGTAAGCAGATAACTGGAACGGTTTGGGAAGACTTTGATTCAAATGGTATTATGGATAATAGCGAAAAGAAAGTGTCTGGTGTAACTTTAAAATTATATGATGCATCAACTGATGAACTTATAAAAACAACAACGTCTGATGAGAAAGGCAAGTACAGTTTAACTGATTTAGAACCAGGAACTTATTATGTAGTAGCTGAATATAACACCGCAAAGTATGGTATATCTCCTTATCAAGTTACTCTTGATAAGTCAGTTACTTCATCATTTACTACTTTCGATGATAAGACGGAAGAAGACGATAAAGAAACAAAAGAAGTTGATGAAACTGAAGAAAATGAGGAAGAAAACGCTGAGGAACCAATAAGCGTAATTAGGACCGAAAACATAGAAATAACCGACAATACTAGGGCGGTTAGAAACATTAACTTAGGATTGGCACTAAGAAAAGTCTATACGGTAAAATTAAGAAAATATGTTACGCGAGCTATAACAACCAATAATTTAGGTGTTTCAACAATAAAAGAATATGGTAATGCAACTTTAGCTAAATTAGATGTAAAAGATATTAGTAATTTAAGTATAAAAGTTGTATATACAATAGAATTAGAAAATACAGGATATTATCCAGGTTACATATATGCTGTTAAAGATTATGTTCCAGATGGTATGGAGTTTAATCCTGATTATGAAGAAAACGTCGGTTGGGTGATGACTGATTATGGTTATTTAGAAAACGATTCTTTATTTGATGAATTAGTACAAGCTGGTGAGAAAAAGTATCTTACGGTTGCGTTTGATATCGTAAGAAAAGAAGCAGGTTCTTTTGTAAATTATGCTGAAGTAGAAGATGATGATTTACAAATCTTAGTTGTAGGTGGAAGTAACGCTGAAGAAGGTGATAATAATGAGTAATAAAGTGATAAAAAAATTAAGTTTAATTTTAGTGATTTTAATAACTTTCTTTGGCTTTTCCAATGTATTAAATGCGGCGTCAGTTAGAACTCGTGCCATTTATCCTAAACCATACAATAACGTTTATTTTACTCTTAGGTTGATAGATGGCGGAAAAACAGGAACCCATACGTTAAATACGGGTATTTATACAATAAATGGAAAGCATGCATATTGCATAGAGCCAGGGGTGGAAATTAACGGTACTAGCGGTTATTCTACTGGCAACGGTAATTCATTAAGTTCTTATACTGGTGGGTATTTTACGACCAATTCCAATAGTTGGCAATATGTAGCAAATGATAAAGGAATAACAAATGATAGAAGGAAGTTAATATCATACATATTAACCTTTGCTCAAAATGAGGGGAATATTGCAGAAGGTACTTATAATTCTTCTAATTGGTCAAGCGTTGCAAAGGATATAGCTAATAGGTATCAAACAAGTAAATTAAGTAATACTTATAAAATATTTGCGGCTCAAGGGATGCTTTGGGAAGTTGTTGTAGGAGAAAGAAAAAGTTTTAACCACGAATGGCCAGAGTATGGTCCTACTTGTAGCTTTTATAACGTTATAAATGGTAAAAATAATTGTAATAAAGCTAATACAACTGATATAAAAAACGAATACAATCGAATTGTAAGTGCAATACAAAATTCTTTCTATAAAGCACCAGGTGAATCAAGCGGTGGAAAAACATTTAAACCTGGTGGTTCTGAAAACGTTGTACCTTTATCTTGGGATGCTACTAAGAAAAAATACACTCTAACAATTTATGATACTAATTTTAAGTATTGGGAAGTTATTAAGTCAACAAATGCAACTTCTGCAGGATTGGAAGTTTCAATTGGATCGAATTATATAACAATTTCAAGTAGTGATCCTATTAGTCAAGATGCTGCGAAACGCGTTGGAATTAAAATATATAATAAAAACAATAATGATTCAACTGTTTATATTGATAGTAATTTGCAAGACGTGGTTGTTCTTGGCGGTGCAACCAGGGAATTATACATAAAAGTATATACTCCTAAATATCAAATTAAGATAAATAAAAAAGCAGAATTAGATGGTAAAACATTAAGCGGCGCAAAGTTTAATGTATGTACTAATAGTTCATGTACCAACGTATTAGGCACCATAACGACTGGTAGTGATGGTACGGCAGTATATAAAAATATTCCGTCACCAGGAACATATTATGTAAAAGAAATAGAAGCTCCGGACGGATATGAATTAGATCCTACTCCGCATGCAGTAACAGTTACTGCATCAAATGTTGCGGGGTCAACTAGTTATGGCTCAATCAATATTAGTGATAAAAACAAGGAATTTAATTTAACAAAATTATCCGTGGACGAAGATGGTAATTCAGTAATTTTGGATGATGGTTGTGGTACGGATAATTATACAGGTCCAGAATTTGAAATTAAAGAAAATGGTAATAGTTTGTATTTCAAAGAATTAAGTCCTGGTGTATATGATTATGCGAGCAAGGAAACTGAAGGTGCGGTAACAAAGCTAAAAACATGTAAAGGTAAACTTAAAGTTTATACTTTGCCAAATTGTAGTTATACAATTACCGAAACTAAAGCCCCGGAAGGTCTTACTTTACCTTCAAATCCAACTAAAACAATTAACGTATGTGGTTCGGATAAAAACGTTTCTTTTACTAATGGATTTGCTGGTCTTGAATTCCAAAAGAAGGATGAAGATGGAAATTTCATATCTGGAGGCAAATTTTCTTTACAAAAGAAAGAAAATAACGTTTATAAAGACGTTTTATTGAAAGAAGTAGGAGAAGGTTCTTACGTTTATGACACAAATTTAAAAGAAACTGATGAAGGTGCAACATACATAATAACTACTACTGATGGTGAACCGGAAGGTGAGCAAAAAGGAATAGCTAGAATTACTAATCTTCCTCCTGGAGAATATAGAATTTCCGAAAAGGAAGCTCCAGAAGGTTTTGAACTTATAGAAGATAAAGATTCTAAAGCTCTAGTAACCATAAAAGATAGTGATAAAGGTGATTATTATTTAGTTGAAATGATCGACCAAAAAATTAATAAGAATGGTAGTGAAGCATCAGCTGAATTAGTTGTAACCATCACTTTTTATTTAATATGGTAAAATTAAGGTATATTTGTTAATTAAGGAGTGATCTTATGGAAATAACAAGCGTTTCTGTTCAAAAAGAACAAAAGGATAATTCAAGAATGATTGGTTATGCCGAAATAGTTTTTGATAATTGTTTAAAGGTAAATGGTATTAGAATTATAAAGGGTAATACGAGAATATTTGCAGCAATGCCAAATAAAAAGTTGCAAGATGGAAAATATAAAGATTATGTACATCCAATAAATTCAGAATTAAGAAGAAAAATCGATGATGCTGTAGAGGAAGCTTATAATAAAGCTGAATAACTACAATATAATCATATTTTTCTTTTTTTTTTATATACTTTAACAGGAGGACTTATGAATAAAGACACTGATAAAGTAGAATTAATGAATCATAACATAACCATTAACGAGAGACAAAATCTTTTAATAAGTGGTATAACAAAAATTGATAGTTTTGATAATGAGGAATTTCTTTTGGAAACAAGTGCAGGACCATTAGGAGTAAAGGGGAAAGATTTAGAAATAATAAAACTTGATACATATGAAGGAACCATAATGATTAAAGGAATTATTGATGGGCTTACCTACCTTGATTCTGGTAAAACAAAAAAAGAAAATTCAATGATAACAAGGTTGTTTAAATAATGGGATTAGAAAATCAGTTTAAAGTTATTTTTTATTATTTTATATATGGGATGTTTTTTCTCGTGACTTTAAGGTTAATGAAATTGATTAAAATAAGAAAAAAGATTTTAAAAATAATAGTTGAATTCTTTTTTTGCTTTATACATGTTATTATTTTTTATTTTTTATTATATAGAATTAATTATGGTAGTCTTAATTATTATATGATTATTTTTTTAATATTTGGTGGTTTATTTTGTCAATTGCTTTACTTTAAAGACAATAATCGCTTTTAAAATACAAAAAAAAGTTGTATAATACACATAATGGGGTGATAAGATGGGAAATAAATTAACTTATAAAGAACGTCGAAGGATCGTATTAATTTCAATTTTTTGCACGTTTATTATTTCTTTATCAATAATATCATCCGTTAGTAATATATTTAAAATAAGTGAAAAAAACAAAGAAAAAGAGATTTTAACGGAACAGTTAAAAAGTCTAGAGGAAGAAGAAAAAACATTATCAGATGATGTAGAAAAATTAAAAAATCCTGAATATGCTGCAAGGTATGCTAGAGAAAAATATTTATATTCAAAAAATGGAGAAAAAATTTTAAAAATAGATTAACAAGGTTTTTCCTTGTTTTTTGTGTTTTCTTGTGATTTAATACTAATGGATGTGAAGAAAGTGAATGTTAATGAGATTAATGCGGGAATTTTAGCATATTTAGGTGATGCTGTTTATGAATTACAGGTAAGAAACTATTTAATTACAAAAAATATTTCACACGTAAATAATTTGGATAAAGAGTCTGTAAACTACGTTAGTGCTGTTTCTCAAGCAAGGATTTTAGAGGAATTAATGAAAAAAAACGTATTTAATGATGTGGAGCTTTATACAATAAACAGAGCTAGAAATTATAAACCAAATTCTAAACCAAAACACACGGATATAAAAACTTATAAAAAGGCAACGGCGCTAGAGGCTTTGTTTGGTATGTTATATTTACAAAATAATTATGAAAGAATAAATTTAATTATGAAAGAAATTTTAGGTGATTAAAATGTATGTATATGGAAAAAACGTTGCAAAAGAATTAATAAAGAACCAAAGAAAAATAAAAAAAGCTTATTTATATAAAGGGATGGTAGATTCGGCTTTAGAAAGTGAACTATTATCTTTGGGGGTAAATATAAATTATTTGGATAAAAATGGCCTTAATAAAATTGCAAACGGAAATCATCAAGGAATTGTTTTAGAAATTTCCGACTTTAAATATTTGAGCGAAACAGAAATGTTTAATAACTTACCCTTAAAACCTTTTATCATAATACTTGATCACGTAGAAGATCCTCATAATTTTGGAGCAATAATACGAACGTCAGAAGCTGCGGGAGTTGATTATATTATAATTCCAAAAGATAGAAGTGTGAAAGTTAATTCTACGGTTATGAAAACCAGTGTTGGAGCTCTTGATAACGTAAAAATAGTAGAAGTTACTAATCTAAATAACACGATAAAAAAACTAAAGAAAAAAAACGTATGGATTGTTGGCACTGATATGGAAAATAGTGTTGCGTATGATAGCATAGATTATAAAGTTCCTATAGCTTTGGTGATTGGTAGTGAAGGTTTTGGAATGAGCAACCTTGTTAAAAAAAATTGTGATTTTATTGCACGTATTCCAATGTATGGAAAAATAAATAGTTTGAATGCTTCGGTTGCGGCAGGAATAATGATATATGAAGTGGTAAGACAACGCAAATAGGGGGGAAATTAATGCAAAAACAGTATGAAGATGATTATGAATTACTGTATATGATTTCAGAAAATAACGAAGAAGCTAGTGAGACAATATTTAAAAAATATGAATCAGTTGTTGATTATTATGCAAAAAAATATTCGCCATTAGTTGAAGGAAAAGGTTTGGACTACAACGATTTGTATCAAGAGGGTTTAATTGGACTTGATTCCGCAATTAAAGGTTATAAAGATCAAAAGGATATAAAGTTTTCTACTTTTGCTTTTATTTGCATAAAAAGAAAAATAATAACTGCTGTTAAGATGGCAAACAGAAAAAAGCATAGTATATTAAATGAATCATACTCAATTGATTATCATAATGAAGATGATAAGAATGGTTTTGATAACGTTGTTTATAATAATGGTGAAGGCATAGAAGATCTTTTGGTTAGCAAAGAAAACATGGAATATTTTAACAAAAGAACTAAAGAAGAGTTAACGGCGTTTGAAAAACAGGTATATGAACTTCGAATTTATGGATTTAATTATGAAGAAATATCAAAGAACCTAGGCAAGACAGTTAAATCCATTGAAAGTGCTTTATTTAGGATAAGAATTAAATTACGAAACATATTAAAAGAAATAAATTGACTAATTTAAATGTTTGTGCTACTATTTAATTAGTAAGCACGTAAGTGTTTTTTATTTTGAAATAATAAGAAGGAAAGGAACGTTGTAATGTCAAAGACAAAAAAGGTAAGAAAACCATTTGAGGTTATAAAGAATTTCTTTTTGGACGTAAAAAAAGAAGCCAAAAAAGTTATTTGGACATCAAAGAAAAACTTGTTTAAGTATTCGGTTGTAACATTGGTATTTATGATATTTATATGCTTATTTTTTGTTGGAACCGATTTAATCATTGCACTATTATCATATGTAAAGGAGCTATTTAATTAATATGAAAGACAATATGGAAGAACAAAAAAAATGGTATGTCGTTAACACTTATTCAGGGCATGAAGCAAAGGTAAAAGAAAAGCTAGACATGAAAATTAACTCCATGGATATGCAGGATAATATCTTTAGGGTAATTGTACCTGAAAGAAAAGAAGTGGAAATAAAAGACGGAAAAAGGAAAGAAAAAATAAAAAAATTATTTCCTGGTTATGTATTAGTACAAATGATTATGTCAGATGAATCTTGGTATAACGTTCGTAATACTCCAGGTGTAACAGGTTTTTTAGGATCTTCAGGAAAGGGTGCAAAACCAGTACCATTATATGATGAAGAAGTTGAAAGAATATTTAAAGAAATAGGTTTAGACAAGGATAACGTTGTTGTTAACTACGAAGTTGGAGATAAAGTTAAGATAACTGATGGTCCATTTAAAATGTTGGCTGGTCAAATCACAGATATTGACTTAGATAATGGCAAAGCTAACGTTCTAATCGATTTATTTGGGCAGGAAACCAACGTAGAGTTAGAACTTACCCAATTTACAAAGGAATAAAAGTAAAAAAAGTATTGCTTTTATCATATGTGCTGTGATAAAATTATATGCGCAGCTATATTTTATATATAGATGATGAAAGAAAATTAGTGGAAGGCGCGGATTTGAAAAGCTATTTGACCACTCGCGAAAAAATTATTATAGGAGGTGTTTTTCGTGGCAAAGGAATTAGTAAGAAAATTAAAGTTACAATTACCAGCAGGTAAAGCTACACCTGCTCCACCAGTAGGTACAGCTCTTGGACCATTAGGAGTTAATTCTGGTGAATTTTGTGTAAAATATAATGATGCAACTAAAGATAAGATGGGGGACATTGTTCCAGTTGAGATATCAGTTTACGATGATAGAAGTTTTGAACTTAGGTTCTTAACTCCACCAACTGCATTTTTACTAAAGAAAGTTGCTAAGGTTAAGTCTGGATCAGCAAAAGGTTCAGCTGAAGTTGTCGGAAGTATTACTTCTGCACAATTAAAAGAGATTGCAGAAATTAAGTTACCTGATTTAAACGCATACACCGTAGAAGAAGCTATGAAAATAGTTGCTGGTACTGCTAAAAATATGGGTATCGAAATTAAAGATTAATATAAAATAGAGTCATATAGATTTATCTATGTGGGAGGAAAATCCGCTATATACCACAAGGAGGTAAGAAAATGAAGAAAAAAAGCAAGAAGTATGAAGAAGCGTTAAACAAGATAGAAAAAGGTAAACTTTATTCTCTTGAAGATGCTGTAAAATTAGTAAAAGAAACTTCAATTTCTAAATTTGATGGAACTGTTGAAATAGCAGTTAGATTAAATTTGGATACCAAAAAAAATGACCAACAATTAAGAGGCGCTATTGTATTACCTCACGGAACAGGTAAAACTAAAAAAGTTTTAGTTTTAGCTAAAGGTGATGCAGCTAAAGCTGCAACTGAAGCAGGTGCAGATTACGTTGGGGATGTTGACATGATTAACAAAATCGAAAAGGAAAACTGGTTTGATTTTGATGTTATTATAGCAACACCAGAAATGATGCCTTTATTAGGTAAATTAGGTAAAATTTTAGGACCTAAAGGTTTAATGCCTAATCCTAAAACTGGAACGGTTACCATGGATACAAAAAAGGCTGTTGAAGACGTAAAAAAAGGTCGTGTTGAGTATCGAACTGATTCTTATGCAAACGTTCATGCAGTTGTTGGAAAAGTTTCGTTTGATGATAATAAACTAATAGATAATGTTAATGCGTTTATGGACGTAATAATCAAATCTAAGCCACAAGCTGCTAAAGGTATTTATTTGAAAAACGTATCGTTAGCATCAACTATGGGGCCAGGAGTTAAGGTTGATTTAAGTTCATTTGACAAATAATAAAAAATAATTTAAAATGTTTGTAATCACTGTTTTAAACAGGGTTATATAGTACCAAAGACAGTAGGAGCATATATGCGTAACTTATTCCTACCGAGGGCAATAAATTCATATTATGATTTTAGGGTCTTCATGTCTTGGTGAAGACCTTTTTAAGGTACTTATTACTAAAGAAGGAGGGACAAACATGGCAAATCAAGCAATCATTGCAAAAAAAGAAGAGATAGTTAATGAAATAGCAGAGCGTGTTAAAAACGCTAACAGTGTTGTTTTGTTTGATTATCGTGGTTTAACTGATGAAGAAATAGTTAGTCTTCGTCGTAAGTTGCGTGAATCAGAATCTTCTTATAAAGTATATAAAAATACTTTAACAAAAAGAGCTTTTGATAAATTGTCTATAAAATTAGACGATTGTTTAGAAGGCCCATCTGCAATAGCAACATCTAGTGATGCTATTGCACCAATTAAAGTTTTAGCTGATTTCGCAAAAGATCACCCAGCCTTAGAGTTAAAGGGTGGATACATTGATGGTAAAGAAACATCATTGGAAGAATTAAAGAAATTAGCAACTATTCCATCAAGGGATGGATTGCTTACTATGTTTGCAGCAGGCTTAATGGAACATGTTAAGAACGTTGCAATATGTCTTGACTTACATAGTCAAAATCTAGAAGAAAAATAATTAAATAGGAGGAAAATAAAATGGCAAAATTAAGTACACAAGAAATTATTGATGCAATAAAGGAAATGAAAATTCTAGAAGTAAAAGAATTAGTAGATGCAATGAAAGAAGAGTTTGGTGTTGATCCAAGTGCTGTAGCAGTAGCAGCAGCTCCAGCAGCTGCAGCAGCAGCTGAAGAAAAAACTTCTGCAACAGTAGTATTAAAGGATGCAGGAGCAACAAAAATCCAAGTAATTAAGGTAATTAAAGAAATAGCTGGTTTAGGCTTAATGGAAGCTAAAAAATTAGCAGATGAAGGTGGAAACGTTAAGGAAAACGTTCCAATGGAAGAAGCTAATGACATTAAGGCTAAGTTAGAAGAAGCTGGCGCAACAGTTGAACTTGTTTAGTTTAAATAAGTACTTAAAGAGCTACAAATAGTAGCTCTTTTTTGTTATAATAAACATGGTGATGAAAATGGAACACTATTTTACTAATAATGAAAATTTGGTTTCTGAAATAAAAAGGGTTGATTGTAGTATTAATAACATTGATTTTTTCTTTTATACTGATAATGGTGTATTTTCTAAAGAAAAGTTGGATTTTGGGACTGAATTACTGTTAAAAACTTTTGAATATAAAAGTAATCCACAGGGGAAGAATGTTTTAGATATTGGTTGTGGTTGTGGACCTATTGGCATATATTCGGCTAAATTAGGCTTTTTAGTGGATATGACTGACGTTAATAAAAGAGCACTTCATTTAGCTAAAGTGGCTTTAAAAGAACAAAATTTAAAATCCAATGTATTTGAGTCAGACGCTTATGAAAATATAGATAATAAATATGATTATATAATTTCTAATCCACCTATTAGAGTAGGAAAAGAAAAATTATATGAAATAGTAATGAATGCCCATAATTATTTAAAAAAACAAGGTGAGTTATGGATAGTAGTAAGAAAAAAACAAGGCGCTGAATCATTAATTAAAGATATGATACAAATATATTCTGATGTAAAAGTAATAACTAAAAAAAAGGGTTATTACATAATAACTGCTAAAACAAACGCAAATAAATAAAATATTTGCGTTTTTTTGTAAAATGTATTGACAATACTGGCTTTTTCTTGTAATATTTTAAATTGGTACTGTGTCTTTAATTTTAGACATGTTCTTTAAAAATTTTATAGTTTAGGGGTGGAATTGCGTGGCTTATAAAATAAAGAAAGTAAACGAATACCGTGAAAGAAGAGACTTTTCAAGAGTTAATAATTCATTAGAACTAAGTGATTTATTAGAAATTCAAACTAAGTCTTATAATTGGTTTATTCAAGAAGGAATAAAAGAAGTGTTGGAGGAAATAAGCCCAGTAGAAAATTTCTCTGGAACATTATCTTTAGAATTTGGTGAATATTCTTTTGATGAAACAAGACATACCATAAAGGAGTGCAAGGAGAAGAAAACAACATATGCTGCCCCTTTAAAGGTTCAGACTCGTTTGTTTAATAACGAAACAGGGGAAGTTAAAGAACAAGAAATATTCTTGGGCGATATGCCTTTAATGACTGACTCTGGTTCATTTATATTTAATGGTTCAGAACGTGTTATAGTATCTCAGTTAGTGCGTTCACCAAGCGTTTATTATGGTAGAGAAATCGACAAAAATGGACGTTCAATCATATCTTCCCAAATCATACCTACAAGAGGTACTTGGCTTGAATATAAGCTAAATAGCAAGGATGTTGTTGACGTAAGAATAGATAGAAATCGTAAAGTTGTTATTACTGCGTTCTTACGTGCTTTTGGTCTTTCAAGCGATGAGGATATATTAAAATTATTCGGTCAAGACGAATATTTAATAAATACACTAGCTAAGGATTCTACTAAAAATACTGATGAAGCCTTACTTGAAATGTATGAAAAATTAAAGCCTGGTGAACCAGCAACATTAGATAGTGCTAAAAACCAATTAATAACTAGATTTTTTGATAATTTCAGATATGATTTAGCAAAAGTTGGACGTTATAAATTTAATAAAAAACTTAATGTTTGTGATAGGTTATTAAATCAAACCATTGCACAAGATGTTATAGTTGATGATCAAGTAGTTATAAAATCTGGTACAAAGTTAACCAAAGATGTTATGGAGACCTTTAAGCCAATATTGGAAAATGGTTATGGTTTGGTTGATGCTACGATGGATAAAGAACTTGATGATCATACAATGGTTCAAATTGTAAGTATTTATTCACCGGTTGAACCTGATAAAATCATAAAGGTAGTAGGTAACGATCAGTCTATTGATGTAAAAACTCTTACTATATCTGATATTTATGCATCTGTTTCATACTATTTAAATCTTTTGCAAAACGTAGGATCAATTGATGAAATAGATCATTTGTCTAACAGACGTTTAAAACAAGTTGGAGAATTATTGCAAAATCAATTTAGAGTTGGTGTTGCAAGAATGGAAAGGGTTATTCGTGAAAGAATGACAACTTTAGATGTAGAAACTGCTACACCTAAGACTTTAATAAACATAAGGCCAATAACGGCTGTTATTAAGGAATTTTTTGGTTCAAGTCCATTATCACAATTTATGGATCAAATAAACCCATTATCAGAGTTAAACAATAAAAGACGTTTATCAGCTTTAGGTCCTGGTGGTTTATCAAGGGATAGAGCAGCTATGGAAGTGCGTGACGTTAACGTATCGCACTATGGTAGAATTTGTCCTATTGAATCTCCAGAAGGCGCAAACATAGGTCTTATTACATCATTAGCAAATTACGCAAAAGTTAATGATTATGGATTTATAATGACACCTTATAGACGGGTTAAAGATGGTAAACTACTAGATCAAATCGATTATTTAACCGCAGATGAGGAAAACGGACACATAATATCTCAAGCTAAGGTTGAAATGGACGGTAATACAATTATCCAAGAACATTGCCCAGCACGTCAAAACGGTGAAAACATACTTGCAAAACCAAGTGAGATTGATTATATAGACGTTGCCCCACAACAAATAGTGTCTGTAACGACAAGTTGCATACCTTTCTTGGATCATGATGATGCTCACCGTGCACTTATGGGTTCAAACATGCAACGTCAAGCCCTTCCACTTTTAAAACCAGAAGCACCACTTGTTGCTACTGGCGTTGAAGCTCAAGCTGCAAAAGATAGCGGAGTTGCAATAACCGCTAAGGCAGATGGTGTTGTGGAATACGTTGATGGAAAGAAAATAGTAGTTAAAACAACTAAAGCAAAAGATATTTATATTCTTAAAAATTTCGAGGGATCAAACGCAGGAACTTGTTATCATCAAAGACCAATTGTCCGTGTTGGTGATAAAGTAAGCCGTGGTCAGATAATAGCGGATGGACCTTCAACGGATAAAGGTGAAGTTGCGTTAGGTAAGAACTTAGTTGTAGCATTTATGACATATAATGGTTATAACTATGAGGATGCTGTTATACTAAACGAAAGAATGGTAAAAGATGACGTATTAACGTCAATATACATTGAAGATTATGAAATACAATGCCGTGATACGAAGTTAGGGCCTGAAGAAATCACTCGTGACATTCCAAACGTAAGTGAAGAGGCGCGTAAGAATTTGGATGCCAATGGTATTATAAGAATTGGTACAGAAGTAAAAGAAGGGGATATTCTTGTAGGTAAAGTAACTCCAAAAGGCATGGTAGAGCTTACATCAGAAGAAAAATTATTACACGCGATTTTTGGTGAAAAAACTCGTGAAGTAAGGGATACTTCATTACGTGTTCCACATGGTGGCGCAGGAATCGTTCATGATATAAAAATATATACTAAGAAAGATTCAGATGAACTTCCTAGCGGAGTAAGTAAAGAAATTCGTGTATATATAGTTCAAAAACGTAAAATTCAAGTTGGTGACAAGATGGCTGGTCGTCATGGTAACAAGGGTGTTATTTCACTTGTTGCACCACAAGAGGACATGCCATATCTACCAGATGGTACTCCAGTAGATATTTTGCTTAACCCACTTGGTGTTCCTTCTCGTATGAACCCAGGTCAAATTCTTGAAATGCACTTAGGTATGGCTGCTAAAAAACTTGGCGTTTATACATCAACACCAGTATTTGATGGTGCAACTTGGGAAGATATTCAAGAGATGATGACTGAAGCTGGAATGGATCCGGATGGAAAAACCGTTTTATATAATGGTAAAACTGGTGAACCATTTGATAACCGTGTTGCGGTTGGTGTTATGTACATGATTAAACTTGACCACATGGTTGATGATAAGTTACATGCTCGTGCAACTGGACCATATTCATTGGTTACTCAGCAACCTTTGGGTGGTAAAGCTCAATTTGGTGGACAAAGATTTGGTGAAATGGAAGTTTGGGCACTTTATGCGTATGGTGCTGCTCACGTACTTCAAGAAATATTAACCGTAAAATCTGATGACGTTGTAGGACGTGTAAAGGTATACGAATCAATAGTTAAAGGTAAACCAATTAATCAAGCTGGTGTTCCAGAAAGCTTCCGTGTTCTTGTTAAGGAATTCCAAGCATTGGGATTAAACATTGCAATGATTACTGAGGACGGAAAAGAAGTTGATGTAAAAACTTTAGAGGAAGAAGAAGAAAACGAAGTGTCACCTTTATCAATTGAAGAAATAGATAACGTATCAATGGTAAAACCAAAAGAAACAACAAGTGTTATCACAAAGGAAGAGGCACTAGAGGAATCAGATGAAATAAGTGAAGAAGAACAAGATGATTATGAAGCTGAAATTGAAGATGAATTAGATGAGCTCGATGATGCTTTAATGGAAGGGGATGAAGAATAATGTTAGATGCAAATAGATTTGATGGAATAAAGATATCTATAGCTTCCCCTGAACAAATTCGTGAATGGTCTCATGGTGAGGTTAAAAAGCCAGAAACCATAAATTATCGTACGTTAAAGCCTGAAAGAGATGGATTATTTTGTGAAAAAATCTTCGGACCAACTAAGGACTATGAATGTTCATGCGGTAAGTATAAAAGATTAAGATATAAAAACATAATTTGTGATAGATGTGGAGTAGAGGTAACTAAAGCTAAAGTTCGTCGTGAACGTATGGGGCACATTGAGCTTGCTACTCCAGTATCGCACATTTGGTTTTTTAAGGGTGTGCCATCACGTATGGGACTGGTACTTGACATGTCTCCAAGGGATTTAGAAGAGGTATTGTATTTCGTATCATACGTTGTTATAAATCCAGGTAGTGCACCTTTAGAAAAGAAACAAACCTTATCAGATAAAGAATATCGTGCTTATTATGAAAAATATGGTAATACTTTTGAAGTTGGTATGGGTGCTGAAGCTATTTTAAAATTACTTAAGGAAATAGATGTAAAAGAAGAAATAAGAAAAATAGAAGAAGAGTTAGAGGGTGCTCAAGAGCAAAAAAGAACTCGTCTATTAAAAAGATTAGATATATTAGATTCTTTTGATAAATCTGGTAATAAACCAGAGTGGATGATTTTAACAGCACTTCCTGTTATTCCACCTGAATTAAGACCGATGATTCAGTTGGATGGTGGACGTTTTGCAACAAGTGATTTAAATGATTTATACAGACGTGTAATAAACCGTAATAACCGTTTAAAGAAATTACTTGAATTAAATGCTCCTTCGATAATCGTTCAAAATGAAAAAAGAATGCTTCAAGAAGCGGTTGATGCGTTGTTTGATAACGGAAGACGTGGTAGAAACGTAACTGGACCATCAAACAGACCATTAAAGTCAATTTCAAGCATGTTAAAGGGTAAACAAGGACGTTTCCGTCAAAACTTACTTGGTAAACGTGTTGACTATTCAG
>ERZ1643249.1852-NODE-1852-length-20516-cov-4.820390_pt1 | contig 20516 bp, 20 predicted proteins | sample MGYA00579263_ERZ1643249 | MGnify/ENA primary metagenome ERZ1643249 (study PRJEB29033, sample SAMEA4952264) | chicken gut metagenome | biome: Broiler Chicken; feature: Gastrointestinal Tract; material: Caecum | place: Ireland | collected 2018 | study: Broiler... | reverse complement strand
TCTAATGAGCCTATTTTTTTCGGCTCATTTTTTCATAGATTACTTGACACTACCGTCAGGAAATCTTTCAGAGCGTTGTAATCGGCCTCTGCCTCACAGCGGATGGTGCCGCGGCGCCAGAGATCGGGTTGACTGGCGATAGAACAGAAGACATACTGGCTCAAGGTCGAAGCCAGGTTCAGTACGTCTCCCTCGTCCGACTCATAGAAGACATCCGATTGACAGTGTTTGACGGTAAGCAGAAATTTTGTGATATCCGCGTCTGATTTTAAATGCATAGTGGTCTCCTTTCCGTGGCATTTCCTCTGTATCGGAGGCGGTATACCGCTCCAATGATAACGTTCTCTGTCTTCATATTAAATCACTTTTTTCCCTATTACAATAGATTTTTGGTTTTTGTAATCATTTTTTTGCGTCAAAAAGCGCTGAAATTCCGGGCGAAAAACCAGACAAAAAAGCAAAAACACAGTTCAGACTTTTTCGGAAAGGAAATATAATTTTCTCTATGAAACAGAAAGGATGTGGGAAATCCGGATGGGGAAAGACAGACGTCATCCGGGATTTCGAAAGAGAAGAAGGGAAAGGAGCAGATATGGCAGTAAAAGCGGTACAGCAGATTCAGCTTGGAACGGTAATGGGAACGGAGGAGCAGGCGTTAAAGACCATGCGTCTGATGAAGGAGGCCGGCTACGACGGCATCGAGCTCAACGGCTTTATGATCAAGAAGATGCCGCCTATCGTGAAGATTCTCACGAAGATGGCGGGGATGCCTGTGGGAAACGGCGGAAAACTGGATTGGAAGAAGCTGATGGGACAGTCCGGGCTTTCGGTGGTCAGTGTCCATGAGGATCTGGGCAGCATCAAACGTGCGCCGGAGGAGATCATCGCGGAGGCGGAGAGTTTCGGCACCCATTATGTGGTCATTACCGGCATGCATATGTTCGACTACTCCGACGGGGAGGCGGTCAAGACGCTGGCGGAGGATCTGAATACGGCAGGGAAACGTTTGAAGGAGGGGGGAATTTCTCTGCTCTACCACAATCACAACTGTGAGTTTCTGCGGGTAACGCCGGACATGACGGCCTACGAATATATCATCGAGAATACGGATCCGGAATATGTTAACTTCGAGTTCGACTCCTACTGGCCCACGGAGACCGGCGCGGATGCGAAGATCTGGATGCGCCGTCTCGGAGAGCGGATGAAGCTGTGGCACATCAATGATCGGGGATGCCGTCCGCAGGGAAAGGGCGGTTCCATCTTAAAGTCGGACAGCATGGAGCTTGGTTACGGAAATATGGATCTGGAGGGCATGACCGCCATCGCCAAGGAGAATGGCATTGACGCGGTGGTTCTGGAGAGCCACAAAAACTGGGTGGACAAATCCCCGGTCAAATCTTTCCAGTTGTCGGCGGAGTTTCTGAACCGGCATTTTTGATGTATTCCCGATACTCTTTGGGGGTCATATGATAAAAACGTTTGAATATTTTATAGAACTGAGTTTTGTTCTTCTGCCCACATTCTTTGCAGATCTGATCAATACTCAGTTCTGTATTTTCCAGTTTTGACGCAAAGGTGCGCACCTGCACTTCTTGACAATAATCTTGAACGCTGCGTTTCATGACTTTCTGAAATATGTGGTAAACATAATTAGGCGAGTAATTTAAAATATTTGCGATTTCTTCCCGGGAAATCAGACCATGATGCTTTTCGATCAGACGTTTAATCTTTTCTGCCTTCCGCGTATCTGGAAAATTCCCGAGATTCGTATAGTTCATCTGAAATGCTCTTCCAGATTCCAAGAGTTGAAAAATCTCCACGATACACGCGTAAACCCGAAATTTCATACTTCTGTTATGCAGTTTCATCTCATCCCTGATTTGAAGCAGAAGCTCTTCCAGACGCCCGGCGGCGTCGGGACGCTTGGGGGCGAAATGGATGTAGTCCTTCTTGTTTATCACAGTATCGTCCAGATTTTTCATAATAAAACTTTCCAGCTGACTTCCCTGGGAAAACAGATAGCCGAAGTCTTTTGGATAATCCCGAAAGAAAAGATTCTCCAAGCATAGATAGATTGCTGCCCATCCCTCCCTTGCTACTTCCGCATGGCGGATGTTTCGGTTCATAAGCAGCATATCTCCCTGAGAATAATGGTAAACCTGATCTTCTATATGCATGTTCATATCTTCCCTGTAAAAATACATAAATTCAAAGTAATCGTGGGAATGTAGAGGCACATTGTCGGACGTTTTATATGACGTTGAGTTTACAATGATATGCGTTTCATTTAAGAAATCATAAGAAATGACATCCGGAAGATCAGACTGCTGCTCAATGATCATCAGAGTAATGGGCTGGGTGTATTGTCGTGGAAGTTGCAAAAAAGTCTGTATCTGTTCCAGATCATTTTCCAATTTTAAGATAATTTCCTGCTTCATGTTTACGTTCAACGCCTCCTGAAAAAGAACAACTGCTTTCTGATGGCTTTCTGATGGAAAGCGTATAATGATACGTAATATTTGGATCAACGTATATAGTGCCATTGTATTCGTGAAAAACACACATTATATTTACCTTATTAAAGCAAATTTTTGTGTAAATTGCAATCAGAAAAACAGACCTTGAAAATGTATCCTGATACGATTAAGGATGGAAAGGAGATGACATGAAAAGAGAAAGTTTTAATGGAGGATGGATATTCTATACAAAGGAAAATCCGGAAGAAAAGACAGCAGTGAGGCTGCCGCATGATGCCATGCAGTATGAGGAGAGAATTCCGAAACTGAAAAACGGTCCTCTTGTGGCGTTTTATCCGGGAGGGGATTATTACTACGAAAAGGAATTCTACGGAGATCCTTCCTATGAAGATCAGACTGTCATGCTGGATTTTGGCGGAATTTTCATGGATTCCCATGTATATCTGAACGGAGAGGAGGTGGGAGGCCATGTGTACGGCTACTCCAATTTTTATGTGGATCTGACCGACAAACTGAGAATCGGAGAGAGGAATCTTTTAAAGGTCTATGTACATAACAGCCAGACGCCGAACAGCAGATGGTATTCAGGATCCGGCATTTATCGCCCGGTATATCTGATTTCCGGAGACAGAGAACGTATCCGCCCGGACGGCGTGAAGGTCATCACGAAGGAATATGATCCTGCGCTTCTGGAGGTTTCTGTGGAACATACCGGAAGGGAGGATGTTCAGGTTCTCACGGAAATCTTGTGGGCGAATCTGACGGTGGCGTCGGGTCATGGAGCGGTGTGTGAGATACCGGTTCCGGACGCGAAGCTCTGGGACGCGGAACATCCAAACCTGTATACGGTCCGCGTCAGCCTGATGCGGAAAGATAAAGTGATTGATGTGCAGGAGCAGCGCTTTGGCATTCGGAAAATTCAGTGGGATGCCTCCTATGGATTGAAGATCAACGGACAGGTAGTAAAGCTGCGCGGGGCTTGTATCCATCATGACAATGGCATTCTGGGGGCCGCGGAATATAAGGAGGCTGCGCTGCGCCGGATCCGTCGCCTGAAAGAAGGCGGGTTTAACGCCATCAGAGGCGCCCATGATCCACGTTCCAGAGAGGCGTTGGAAGCCTGTGACGAGATCGGCATGTATGTGATGGAGGAGAGCTTTGACGTGTGGTATGGTTCTGCCGGTGTGTACGGCTATACGCTTTATTTCCGGGAGGAATGGGAAAAGGATCTGGAACTAATGATCAGAAAGTGTTTCAACCATCCGTCGGTAATCATGTATTCCATCGGCAACGAGATTTCTGAGACATGTACAGAGGAGGGGATACGGTATGGGCATGAGATGACGCAGCTCTGTCACAAACTCGACGATTCTCGCCCCGTTACGCTTGGTGTGAATCTGATGCTGAATATTCTTGCTGCTCAAGGAAAGGGGATGGATGCTTATGGTGGCAGTGTCATGAACAAGGCTGATGTTGTTGACCCGAAAGCTTGTGAACCCGATTCGGATCAAAACGGTTCTGTTCTGGTCAATAATATGGTGGCTGATTTTGCGGACTATATGAAAAATGTCAATAAACCGGAGAATACGGACGGACCTACAAAGGGCATTTTCGTGGAACTGGATATCGCCGGATATAACTATGGAGAAACATCTTATGAAAAGCACCATGAATGGTATCCGGACCGCATTATGGTGGGGACGGAGACAAATCTGATGAATATGAAAGAGCGAATCGAAATGGTAAGAAACCAACCATATATCATTGGCGATTTTATATGGACCGGATGGGAATATCTGGGAGAATGTGGCGTGGGAGTGATTGATTATAATGAGAACGCCGGTAATTATAATAAACCATATCCCTGCATTGTAGCAGGATGTGGCTTATATGATCTGATCGGACACCGGGACACCCTGGAATATGATCTCATGATCGCCTGGGGTGTCCGTGACAAGCCCCATATTGCAGTTTCCCATCCGAAACACGCGCAGGATGAAATGATTCCAGGGCTGTACAGATCGACGGATGCCATAGACAGTTGGTCTTTCGAGGGATATGAGGGAATAGAAACCCGTGTCCGGGTCGCGTCGCCCGGGAAAGAGGTAGAATTATTCGTGAACGGGAAATCCATGGGAGTCAAACCGCTGGAAGATCTTTACGCAGAATACCTGGTAATCTATGAGGCGGGGATATTGGAAGTAGTAGCTTATGATGAAAATAGAAATGAAATAGGAAGAGACCGCCTGGTGTCTGCATCCAATGAGACGGTCATCAGTGTCAGGACGGAAAAAGAGACCATGGATGTCGGAGGAGATGACATTGTCTATCTCGATGTGGAGATTACAGATGAGAATGGGATCTGTAAACCGGAGGAACGGGTTGTGAAAGTGAAGGTACAAGGTGCGGGAACATTGCTTGCGGTGGGAAGCGGGGCCCACCGTACGGAAGAAAAGTATATCGGCGACAGCTTTACCACATGCAATGGTCGTATGGCAGCCGTGATTCGGTCCGCGGAAGAGGTCGGAGACATTTATGTTACTTTTTCCAGCGATGGATTACCGGATAAGACCATAAAACTGGAAGTGAGATAAAGAGAAGGAGGGTTTTACATGAAAGATCAGCAGAGTATTATTGTAAAAGAAAAGAGGGAATTGGAAAAGTGGGAGAAAAAGAAGGCAAAGCCCAGAATCAGCGGTTATATTTGGGTGCTCGCAGTGGTGGTAACATTGATCCATATTGTGGACGAAACCATTACAAATGTAAATGGTTCTATTCAGTCAAATGTTGTGGATGAGTTCTTTGTCAGAGGAATGGGATTATCCTATAATGAAGGGCTTTCCCAGCTCAGCTTTCTGAGCATTTTTTCACTGATTGTATCTCTGGCTGCGCCAATTTATAAAACCTTGGCAGACCGTATTGGCAGAAAACCATTGCTGGTAATGAATGTGCTTGGATTTTCTCTGGGTATGGCTCTTTGCTTTCTGTCTAATAATTTTATGGTCTATATCGCAGGCATGTGCTGTACAACATTTTTTGCCAGCCACGACATGCAGGTTACCTACATTCTAGAGTCTGCCCCAGACGATAAGAGAGCGAGCTTTTACGGTGTTACAAAAGGAATAGGGACCATCGGTTGCGTGATGCTCCCGCTGCTACGCATGATTTTTATGGGAGATGACGGGACAAAATGGAGATTGATCTTTATCGTACCCTGTATCCTAGGGCTTGTGATTGCCGCTTTTGTTGTAATATTTGCGCGTGAAACAGATCCGTTTCTGGAAAAGAGAATCCGATTTTTGAAGGATGATATCAGCAGACGTGAATCCGGAGAAGTCGCAGAAGGAAAGAAAAAAGTGGAAAATAAAGTCGGAATCATTGAGGGAACCAGATATATTTTAAAGAACAGGCAATTGAAAATTCTGCTGATTGTTGGGATACTGATGAGTCTTCCAACCATGGCGTTAAGCTCTTATTATCAGTCTATCATGTACTTATCTGGAATGTCGGACAGCCAGATTACGACAGCGTTATTTGCTTATCCTTTCGTATTTGCCGTATTTAATATCGTGACCGGGCGGATATCGGATAAGGTGGGACGTAAGCCGATTGTTGTTGCAGCGGGAATTGGATTCTGCGTTTTCTATGTGCTGTTTGCAATTTCCTGCATGATGAAATGGTCCCCGTTTCTGGTTGGATTGCTGTATGCGCTGTACATATCCTGTTTTTGGGTAGTTGGCGATTTTCGAAATATGATAGTGAATGAATCCGCACCCACAAGAATCCGTTTTTCCGTTACCGGAGCAATAGGAGTGATCTCCTTTGTGGTCATATTAGCCGGAATGATCATAAGCTCCATCTGTGTGGGGATTTTTGAAAATGTGGCGGTATTCTGTGGGGTATTTTCCATTCCATGTATTATCATAGGTACACTGATTTTCCTGTTGAAGGTAAAGGAAACAAATGGTGTGGATCTGAACTCCATCGAATGATATTTTTTGATTGTGCATCCCTGCCATCCATAGTAAAATAGAAATATCAGTACAGATGCGGGCATTGGCTGGGCCTTTGCGGCGCAAATCGGCACACAGCTGGTTTCGCCCGTCTGGATGGGAGGGATGGTATGAAATGTATCAGCTGCGGCAAGAATTTTGACGAGGAGAAGTATTATCGCATCTGCCCGAAGTGCGGAACCTATAACAACGTGAAGAAGGCAACTCCTGATTTTTCTCAGGGTTCCCGGCAGACAGGCGGATCCTGCGGAAACGGACAGATGGGAACTTCGGGAAACAATGCTTCCGGCGGACAGCAGGATCCCTTCTGGCAGGAACTCCACGGAGGAAACCGCGGACAGCAGTCGGGCGGTCAGGAGTACGGACAGGAATACAGACAGCAGCCGGGCGGGCAGCAGGCATATGGTCAGCCGGGCTATGACCAGCAGGACATTTTCCATCGGACGGAGCAGGAGATGTATCAGCGGCGGCAGGGGGAGAAGAAGAAAAACCCGAACCGCCCTCTGCTCATCTCCCTGATTATTCTGGTTATTATCGGCATTGTTCTTTTCATTATCAGCATGGTGCTGGTGGCCGGGCAGGACACGGCAGGCAGCGGTTCGGAGGATGTGCTGGAGGAGGAGATCACGGAGCGGCCGGCGGATCTGGGAGAGTCTCTTATGTTGGAGGAGGATTCGGGATTGACGATCACTGTGGAGACGGTGGAACTGATTGCCGGGCCGGAGGCTTCCGGAGATTTTCCCGAGGGAACAAAGCTGATCGGAGCCTGGCTGCATTGTCCGGGAGCGGATAATATGACGGAATACAGTTTTGATCCGTCTCCGCTGGGGATGGTTTATGTGGGTTGTGACGGAACCTATACCCAGGCTCTGTCGGGAGATCTTTTCATGGATTATCCCAGCCATCAGCAGCTGGTGGGCGACCGGGAGAACTTCGACGAATGGAATATCAGGTACGGAGATCCCTCCCGGGGCTATGTCTACTTTTTTATCCCCGCTGACGCCAACAGCGGTACGCTATATGTGGAGAGGCAGGATATCTCGGACGGCCATCTGACGGAGATCTATGCCATAGACTTTACGCTGGGGGAGGTGCGGTAGATGAATCAGGGAAAACATACGGCGGGTAAAGTTGTTTTGATCGTTCTCATTGTGCTGGTATCTCTCTTTGACCTGTTCTGGATGATCGGGACGATCGGCATCTTCATGGAGGGGGAGAACGCCAGCGTCTCCTACAATGACATGCCTGTGGCGGAGCTGACCGACGCCCCCTATCTGGAGGAACTGGGGCAGATGTATGAAGGCAACGCCACTGCCGGTTACACCTACTACCGGCTGCACATTCCGGTATTTTCGGCGGGCAATAAGGCGCTGGAGCCGGAGTACGACCTCTACCTGGACGTGGAGGGCGAGGATTACGATGATGTGGAGCGCTATTACAGTTACGATGACGGGTCGGAGAGCACCTTTGAGCGGGAGAGCGCGCCGCTGATTCCGGTGGGACAGACCGGCGAGATGACGGAAGTCCTCAGGATTGCCGACGACGCGGATCGGATTATGGTTACCTTTTACTCCACAGCCGACGACTATTATGATTCGGAAAACGGACGGCAGATGGAGATCCACAAGCCGCGATAGGAATGATCTGATTTTGACCGTATAAGTCTGTATATTGGGCTTTTACGGTCATTTTTTGTTGCCTCTGATTCTGACCGTATTATTTAACCTGCTTTTACGGTCTGTTTTTCACTTTCACTCATCCAGACCGTAGTCGATAACCTGTTCCAACGGTCACTGTCTTAATTTTTCAATCCTGACCGTATTACGACTCGTATTTATACGGTCATTTCTTTAATACCGTTGATTCTGAACGTACCAATCCTGTTTTAATACGGTCAAAATTGCCAAAATTGTGGGGACGACCGTTACAATCTTCCTTGATACGGTCAAAATTGCCCAATTCACAGAGATGACCGTTAAAAACCCTGCTTGTACGGTCTGTTTTTCACTTTCACTCATCCAAGCGGAGTAAATTTATCCGTCAAATCGCCAGGTTGCGCCGGATGGAAGTCTCTCAGAATTATATAACACATACTGTTTGACTATTTACGAAGTATATTACAGCAACAGAATAAACCATTTACAGGTTATATTATGGAAACAGTCAAAATAGAGACAAAAACGCAACCCCGTATAAAATGTAAAATCCCGGCCATACTATGACCACAGCATTTTACATAGATTTAACAAAGTGCTGATAATGGATTTTACATTTGACCGGTATGATGGATCTGTAAACAAGAGAAGAGAAAACATTCGAAATCTCAAAAAGCAAAATCACGAAGTGAAGTAAGGAGAGAAAGATTATGAAGTTGAAGAAAGCGGCAGCCATTCTGATGGCAGCGACACTGGTAATGGGAGCTTTCGCAGGATGCGGATCCTCATCTGATGACGGCGGCGACGCGGCTACCGGAGCTACCGGCGAGATCACGGTAAATACCAGAGAGGACGGATCCGGAACAAGAGGAGCTTTCACGGAGCTGTTTGGCATTATTGAGGAAGTTGACGGCGAAGAGGTTGATATGACCACGCAGGGTGCGAAGGTTACCAACAGCACTTCCGTTATGATGCAGACGGTAGCGGAGGATGTAAACTCCATCGGATATATTTCCCTTGGATCTCTGGATGAAAGCGTTACCGCGGTAAAGATCGACGGTGTGGAAGCAACCGCCGAGAATGTTGCGAATGGTACTTACAAGGTGTCCCGTCCGTTCAATATCGCGACCAAAGAAGGTCTGAGCGACGCGGCGCAGGATTTCGTGAACTATATTATGAGCGCTGAGGGTCAGCAGGTAATTGAGGATGAGGGTTACATCAAGGCCGATGACGCGGCTGCTGCATTTACCAGCAACGGAGCAAGCGGTTCTGTGACAGTTGCAGGTTCCTCTTCCGTAACACCGGTTATGGAGAAGCTGGTTGAGGCTTATCAGGCAGTGAACCTCAACGTGACCATCGAGGTACAGGAGTCTGACTCTACCACAGGTATGCAGAATGCTATTGACGGCCTGTGCGACATCGGTATGGCTTCCCGTGATCTGAAGGACAGCGAGACCGGCGCGGGCCTGACCGGTACGGTTATCGCTCAGGATGGTATCGCGGTAATCGTGAACAACGACAGCGGTATCACGGAGCTGACTTCCGATCAGGTAAAGCAGGTTTACCTTGGCGAGATTACCCAGTGGGAGGATCTCAAGTAATCAGGAAAAACCTGAAACAGAAAGCAACATATCTGCAGGAGGCAAAGCCTTCCGGAGGTTTCCGGAAGGCTTTCTGCGGAAAAACAGTTAGAGAAAGGGTAGTGGGTATTACTCATGAATCGTATCTTGGAAACAGGTATGAAAATCCTCTTTTTGATAGCGGCGTGCACCTCTGTGATAGCGGTGGCGCTGATCTGTGTCTTCCTCTTTGCCAACGGAGTCCCGGCAATGCGGGAGATCGGCGTGTGGGATTTTTTGAGCGGTCAGCTGTGGCGGCCGGCCAATAATATTTTCGGTATTCTTCCCATGATCATGGGGAGTATTTATGTGACGGCGGGGGCAATTGTCGTGGGAGTTCCCATCGGATTGTTTACCGCTGTGTTTATGGCTCATTACTGCCCGAAACGGATCTATGGTATCTGCAAGACGGCGGTAAACCTGATGGCGGGCGTGCCTTCCGTTGTATATGGATTCTTCGGCCTGGTATGTATTGTTCCGCTGATGCGGGATATTACCGGACGGGATGGAAGTACGATGCTGACGGCGTCGATCCTTCTGGGAATTATGATCCTGCCTACCATCGTCAGCGTTTGCGAGGCGTCGATCCGCAGCGTGCCGGTTCCCTACTATGAGGGAGCGCTGGCTCTGGGAGCCACAAAAGAACGCAGCATTTTCGCTACAGTGCTCCCGGCGGCGAAATCCGGTATCGTGGCCGGCATTGTGCTGGGGATCGGACGCGCTATCGGCGAGACCATGGCGGTGGTTATGGTAGCCGGAAATCAGGCCTGGATGCCGCAGGGGCTGTTGAAAGGCGTACGGACGATGACATCCAACATCGTGTTGGAAATGGGTTATGCTGCCGACCTTCACAGAGAAGCGCTGATTGCCACCGGTGTGGTGCTGTTTGTATTTATTCTGATTATCAATCTCTGCGTTGCGCTGCTGAAGAGGAGGAGTGAGAATGAAAATTAATTTGTTGGAAATAAAGCGGCATCCTTTTTCTTTTCTGGTGCGGATGCTGGTATGGCTCGCGGCGGCCGCGACGCTGGCGGTTCTTCTGTTCATGATTATTTTTATTGTGGTAAATGGAGTGCCGTATATCCAGCCAAGTTTGTTTGCGCTGGAATACAACTCGGACAACGTATCGCTGTTCCCGGCGTTGGTAAATACGCTGATCATGACTGCGCTGTGCCTTCTTATCGCATTGCCCCTGGGAATGTTCTCGGCAATATATCTGGTGGAATACGCGAAGAAGGGGAGCAAGATTGTTCGGATTATCCGAATGACGGCGGAAACCTTGTCCGGAATTCCGTCTATTATCTACGGTCTGTTTGGTATGCTGTTCTTCTGTACGGCTTTTGGGGGCTATTCCATTCTGGCAGGTACACTGACCATGGCGATTATGGTTCTGCCTCTGATTATGCGTACTACGGAGGAGGCGCTGATCGCTGTGCCGGATATGTACCGTGAGGCCAGTTTCGGACTCGGGGCGGGAAAACTTCGTACCATTTTCCGCATTATTCTTCCGGCGGCGGTTCCCGGAATCCTTTCCGGCGTTATTCTGGCGATCGGACGCGTGGTAGGCGAGACGGCCGCGCTGATTTACACCGCCGGTACGGTGGCCGGCATCCCCGAAAACCTGTTCAAGTCGGGACGTACCCTGGCTATTCATATGTACAGCCTGTCCCGTGAGGGAATGCATATGAATGAGGCGTATGCCACCGCGGTTATTCTGCTGGTGGTCGTTATACTGATCAACTGGGTATCCGACCGGATCGCGAAAAAACTGGAAAAAACCAGCTAGTAGGAGAGAGAGGAACAAAATGGATAAGATTACGATTACAGGCATGGATCTGTATTACGGCGATTTCCATGCATTAAAAGATATCAATATGAATATTCCTGAAAAGGAGATCACTGCGTTCATCGGGCCCAGCGGATGCGGAAAATCCACCCTGCTGAAGTCTATCAACCGGATGAACGATCTGGTGGAGGGCTGCAGGATTACCGGAAGCCTGAAGCTGGACGATGAGGATATTTACGGCAACATGGATGTAAACCTGCTCAGGAAGCGCGTGGGCATGGTGTTCCAGAAACCAAATCCCTTCCCTATGAGCGTGTATGACAATATCGCGTACGGCCCCAGAACCCATGGTATCCGCTCCAAGGGAAAACTGGATCAGATTGTGGAGGAGTCCCTGCGGCAGGCAGCCATCTGGGATGAGGTAAAGGATCGCCTGAAGAAGAGCGCCATGGGTCTTTCCGGCGGGCAGCAGCAGAGACTGTGCATCGCCCGGGCGCTGGCGGTGCATCCGGAGGTGCTTCTGATGGATGAGCCCACTTCCGCTTTGGATCCGATCTCCACTTCCAAGATCGAGGATCTTGCCCTCGAATTGAAGAAGGATTATACTATTGTCATGGTAACCCACAATATGCAGCAGGCGGTTCGTGTGTCTGATAACACGGCGTTCTTCCTGCTGGGCGAGGTGGTAGAGTACGGCAATACCGAGGGCCTCTTCTCCATGCCTAAGGATAAACGGACAGAAGATTACATTACCGGACGTTTCGGTTAAAGAAAAAAGATAACATTAAACAGGAAAGGAAGAGAGAAATGAGAAATCGTTTTGATCGTCAACTGGAACAGCTTCATGTAGAGCTGATGGAGATGGGAAGTATGTGCGAGGAGGTCATCCGCAAGACCAGCCGTGTTCTTGAGACCGGAGAGAAGGAGATGGCCAGGGACATCCGCAAGGAGGACGCCAGGATCGACGAGCAGGAGCGCCTGATCGAGAGCCTCTGCCTGAAATTGCTGCTGCAGCAGCAGCCGGTGGCAAAGGATCTGCGCAAGGTTTCCGCGGCCTTGAAGATGATCACGGATATGGAGCGGATCGGAGACCAGGCTTCCGACATCGCGGAGATCGTGGAGACCGGAAAGCTGGTAGCGTCTCAGCAGCAGACCAAGCTGGCGCAGATGGCGGAGACCACCATCAATATGGTTACCGGCAGCGTGGACGCCTATGTAAAACAGGATCTGGAACTGGTCAAGGAAGTGATCGCTATGGATGACAAGGTGGATGAGCTGTTTTTGGAGGTTCGTGACGAAATCGCCGGCCTGTTGAAAAGTGACGCGGTTGCCCAGCTGGATTGTATGGATATGCTGATGATCGCGAAGTATTACGAGCGGATTGGCGATCATGCCACCAACATTGCCGAGTGGGTGGAATTTTCCATTACCGGTATGCATAAGGACGTGGATGTTTTATGATTTATTGTGTAGAGGACGAGAAAAATATCAGGGAACTGGTGTTGTATGCTCTCTCCGCCAGCGGATTTGAGGCTGTGGGTCTGGAAGATGGGAAGCAGCTGGAACAGCAGCTTGCTCTCCAGCTTCCCGATCTGATCCTGCTGGACATCATGCTGCCTGGAGAGAACGGGCTGGAGATCTTAAAGAAGCTGAAGAGCAATCTTCGCACAAAGAGCATTCCCGTGATTATGGTAACGGCAAAGAGCAGCGAGTATGACAAGGTTATCGGTCTGGACGAGGGGGCGGACGATTACATAGCCAAACCTTTCGGTATGATGGAACTGGTAGCCCGCATCAAGGCAGTGCTGCGCCGTTTGGGCAAGCAGCAGGAGACCGGGGTCATCGAGTATCAGAACATCCGAATGGTACCTTCTTCCCATCAGGTGCATGTGGGAGAGCGGGAGGTGTCTCTGACTCTGAAGGAGTATGAACTGCTGAAATATCTTCTGGAAAATCTGGGAACGGTTCTGACCAGAGACCAGCTTTTGAATTACGTCTGGGGATATGATTTTGACGGCGAAACCCGAACCGTGGATGTACACATCCGTACGCTGCGGCAGAAATTGGGGGAAGCCGGGGAGATGATCAAAACCATCCGCGGTGTCGGATATCGGATCGGAGAGTAGACAAAGGGAGTTATGAAGAAAAAAATTTTTATCAATTCCAGCGTTCTGGTAGCGGTCGCGATGTTGATTACCTTTCTGGTTTCAGCGCTCTTCATGTATCAGAAACTGGCGGAAAATCTGCAGCAGCAGGTGCAGGAGGAAGCGGTTTATTTAAGCGACATTGTGGATGATGTCGGAACCGAGAGTCTGGAATCCGGCCTGCTTTCCGATTTTACGGGACGGGTAACGCTGGTGGACGCCGCGGGCAACGTAGTGTTCGATTCCTATGAAGATGAAGATACTATGGAAAATCACGCGGATCGGCCGGAAATCATCCAGGCCTTTGAGACGGGCAGCGGATCGGCAGCCCGCTATTCGGAAACGCTGGCGACAAGAAGCTTTTACGCGGCACGCCTGCTGGACAACGGCATGGTTCTGCGGGTGGGAAACACGGTGGACAGCGTCTATGCCATGCTCTTTTCCGGAGTGGGGGTCGTGCTGCTGATTTTCTTCCTTATCCTTGTGGCGGGGATGTTTTTCATCAGCAAGACCACGGACCGCATGCTGTCTACGATCAATCAGATGGATCTGGAACATCCGTTGGATAATGTGGCGTACGACGAGCTGCTTCCGCTGTTGAAGCGGATCGGCGAGCAGAAGACCCAGCTTCAGGAACAGATGCGGGAGATCCGCAGCCAGAGGCAGGAGTATCTGACGATAACGGAAAACATGAAGGACGGACTGATTGTCACGAGCCTTTACCGTGTGCTGTCCATCAACCGGGCAGCTCTGGAGACCTTCCATATCAGGGAGGAGGAGTGCGTCGGGCAGGATATCATTGTGGTACACCGTCATCCGATTCTCAAGGAAATCGTTACCGGCGCTCTTGAGGGACGGGAAATGGAACGTATCATGGAGATCGACGGGCGCAATTACCAGCTTCTGGGCAATCCGGTGCTGGTATCCGGCCGCATTACCGGCGCGGTTGTCTTTGTGCTGGATGTGACGGAGAAGAAGAAGGCAGAGCAGATGCGCCAGGAATTTTCCGCCAATGTATCTCACGAACTGAAGACGCCTCTGATGTCTATTTCCGGTTACGCGGAGCTGATCAAAAACGGAATGGTACGCACTGAGGATATTCCGGAGTTTGCCGGTCGCATTTACAGCGAGGCGGCCCGCCTGACAACGCTGGTACAGGATATTATCCGCCTGTCAAAGCTGGACGACGAACATCTGCAGCTTGAGATGGAGGAACTGGATCTCTATGATATGACCATGGAGATTATCAATATCCTGAAGCCGGAAGCGGATAAAATGCAGGTATCCATGTCCTTTTACGGGAAAAGATGCAGTGTACAGGGCATGCGTCAGATTGTCTATGAGATGCTGTACAATGTCTGCGACAATGCGGTGCATTACAATGTGACAGGAGGAACGGTAAAGATTTCCACTGAGGTGCGGGATGACGGTATTCTGTGGCAGGCGAAGGATACAGGAATCGGTATCCCGAAAGAGGAGCAGGAGCGTATTTTCGAGCGTTTTTACCGGGTGGATAAGAGCCATTCAAGGGCCACCGGCGGTACCGGTCTGGGGCTTTCCATTGTAAAACATGGCGCTGTGCTCCATCACGCGAAGATTACGGTGGACAGCCAGCCGGGCCAGGGAACCTGTATCGGCATCCTGTTTCCGAAGGAAGTCCCCTGAGCATTTACATATCCAGAAGTTTCTTTACTGCGGGCAGCATTTCCGGATGCGCCCGCAGTCTTATGATCAGATCCTGTTCGAAGGCTGTGATCTGCAGCGGTTCATCTTCCGTATATCCGAAGGCTCCCAGAATGTCGTTGATGCGGTAAATTTCACAAAGCAGAAGAAGAGTGTCGGCATCGGGCTGCGCCTGACCGCTCTCCCAGCCATAGACCGTTTTTTCCGCGACTTTGCAGGAATGGTCGGCTAGACGCGTGACAACATCCCCCACGGACAGACGGTTGCGCTTTCTGGATTCTTTTAGGACTTTTGCGATCTTTTCGTTCTTCATGGACATGTTCCTTCTCTTTCTCTGCATTCTATCGTATAGTATCAGATTTTTGATGTCAAACTATTCTGCTGATCCGAGAAAATATGCTGTTGAAATTCTTTATACCTGAGAATATAATAAGATTAAACGGGGGAAAATTCTCATATAATAAGAATGGTGGCGAATGGATATGGAAGATGTAACGGCATGTGTGAGAGAATATATTGCGCAGAATGACATCTCCGTTGCACAGATGTCATCGGATCTGGGAATCGAGGAGAGCAGACTGCGGCCCGGAGACGGCGGGAAATTTTCTGCCGCGGAGTTTCTGGATATCTGCGTGTATCTTCATATTCGCCCGGAACAGTTCAAGAAGAGGAGGATTGGCGTGTGACTTGCTGGGACAGACTGGAATTTGATGTGGGAGAGCGGACCATTGTTTTTGTGCCGGATCAGATATGGGAAGAGGAGCCCGGCGGCGAACTGTACCGATGTGCGGCAGCGGAGACGGATCGTGTGATTGGGAGAAAGGCAGATACTGCCTTTCTTCTTTTGTTCGGACAGGGAGAAGAGACGGGAGCGGAGGTTCGAGCGGAAGCGGAAAAACTGGAACAGGAGCTCGGCGAGAGATACCGCTATTATCTGGCGGGAAGAGCGCTTCGGATTTTTCTCTTTCACGACGGGGAGGATACGCTTCAGGGGTGGGAGGTCCCGGCGGCCGGACTGCCGGATTCCGCGCTGTATCCCTGCAGCGGAGGAGATTTCTCGGGAGGGACTGCCGTCTTTTCCTGCCGTAGTTTCCGGGACGGGATGGAGGAGGAAGAGCGAGTGTTTGCCATGCTGCGCCTGTATCGGGAAGCGGACGGATTTCGTGAGGCGGAGACCTTCTTTTCCGGGGAGATGACGGAGCGGGGTAGCGTGTCCCTGATCCATGAGGGCAGGGAGATCGGCTGCGGCCATCTGGAGTTTCCCGGAGGGCATCAGCCGGAAAAGGGAGGACGTTTTTTCTGTGAACTGGTGTTTTGAACGGCGTTATTGATCATATGTTCTCAGTAAAATGCAAATTTCTTCTTAAAAAGCCGGAGAAAATCTGATAAGATAATAGCGGAAAAATTGTCCACTATTATTCATCAGGAGGATTAGAGAGATGTTTGTTACAGATGACATTCGATATGCAGGTGTGGATGACACTACGTTGGATCTGTTTGAGAGCCAGTACCCTGTGCCCTACGGAGTATCTTACAATTCCTATGTGATTCTGGATGAGAAGACAGCGATCATGGATACGGTGGATGCCCGGGCGACAGAGGAGTGGCTGAAGAATATTTCTGAGATTCTGGGAGACCGGGAGCCGGACTATCTGGTTATCTCCCATCTGGAGCCGGATCACGCGGCCAACATCGGACGGCTGGCAGAGATGTATCCGAAGATGCAGTTGGTCGGAAACGCCAAGACGTTTTCCATGTTGCCCCAGTTTTTTGAGATGGATCTTACCGGCCGCACGGTTGTGGTAAAGGAGGGGGACGAGCTGTCTCTCGGAAGCCATACCCTGAAGTTTTTCCTTGCGCCCATGGTGCACTGGCCGGAAGTGATGGTAACCTATGACGAGAAGGATAAGGTGCTCTTCTCCGCGGACGGATTTGGAACTTTCGGAGCGATCTCCGAGAATCTGCCTTGGATCCAGGAGGCGCGCAGATATTATATTAACATTGTGGGAAAATACGGTCCCTCCGTGCAGATGCTGCTGAAGAAGGCGGCCGGGCTGGATATCGCCATGATCTGCCCGCTTCACGGACCGGTGCTGAAGGACGATCTCTCCTTCTATCTGGACAAATACAATACCTGGAGCAGCTACACGCCGGAGGATCAGGGCGTGGTTGTGGCCTACGCGTCCATGCATGGCAATACAAAGGAGGCGGCTGTCTATATTGCGGAGCAGCTGCGGGCTGCGGGAGAGAAGGTAATCGTCTTCGATCTGTCGAGAGACGACGTTTCCTACGCGGTGGAGGCTGCGTTCCGTCTGGAGCGGATGGTGCTGGCGGCGCCTACCTATGACGGAGGACTCTTCCCCTGCATGGAGGATTTCCTCAATCATCTGAAAGCCAAGAATTTCCAGAACCGCAGAATCGCGCTGGTGGAGAACGGTTCCTGGGGACCGATGGCGGCGAAGAAGATGCGCGAAATTCTGGACACCATGAAGAATCTGACCATCTGCGAGACGACGGTTACGATCCGTTCTGCCATGAAGGAGGCGGACAAGGAGTCCATCGCGAAGATGCTGGAAGAACTGAGAGCATAATACCTGTGAGTCTGTCGGCCGGCAGAAACAGACGGGAGCTTTCACAGAAAAAAATCTCCGGAGCCTTTTGGGCTTCGGAGATTTTTTATGCTGGTGCGTATCTTTGAGGCGGCAGATATGTTCCCGCGATTACAGGCGGATCATGCGGCGCAGACGCCTGGTCAGAAACAGCGCCAGGGCGATTTTGCACAGATCCGGGATGATGAAGGGGAAGACGCACCATCCGAGGACAGCCATGACACCTACCGGGCCGGTGGATCGGGTGTAGATCATCATGAACCAGAGCGTGCCGAAAGCGTAGCAGGCAATCAGACCGAGCACCATACCCAGGGCCATGGCCCAGAGCTTTTCGCCGAGGGCTTTTGTTACCCCCCACATGATCAGCGCGGTAAAGATGAAGCCGATGATATAGCCGCCGCTCTGTCCGAGCAGAGCTCCGGGGCCTCCGCCAAAGCCGGCAAAGACCGGGACGCCGATGGCGCCGAGAAAAATGTAGGCGCAGACGGCGATGGTACCCCGCTTTCCACCCAGAAGCCCCACCGCCAGAAAGACGGCGAAGGTCTGGAGGGTAACGGGAACTACCAGAGGGATGGAAATCCAGGAACAGATAGCCATGGCGGCGACAAAGAGTCCGATATAGGCGATGTCCGTCGTTCGCAGTGCGGACGCGTGAGTTTTCTGATGCATAATGGCAGCTACCTCCGTTTCTTATTGTTATCTACCAATCTTTTGTCTTTTCACAGTATCCAGAATAGAGTATCCGTGAAAAAAAGTCAACAAAGCCGCAATCCCGGAAAGCCGATGAGCGGATATCCGAAAAACCGAATAAAAAGGCCGTTTTTCCACAATATAAACAAATGCGGCGATGGAATTTTGTGAAATATTTGCGACTGAAAATGATTGAAAATGGCTGAAAATGGATTTATAATTCAAGTATCAAGTGAATGAATTTGAACGAAAATGAATGGAAGTGAATGAATGCTTACGGAAGAACGATTTCGACGAATTTTGTCTGAACTGGAAGAAAAGGGCAGCGTGACCGTTCAGGAGCTGATGGAGCAGCTGGACGCATCGGAGTCCACGATACGCAGGGATCTGAATACTCTGGCGGCCAGAGGCAGCCTGAAGAAGGTTCACGGCGGAGCGGTGGCGAAGAGCGGAAATCCGGCGGCCAGGGACGCTCAGGTGGATCTGAGGAAACAGCTGAATCGGCAGGAAAAACGCTCCATTGCCCGCTATGCGGCGGGACTGATCGAGGACGACGACTTTGTGTACGTGGATGCCGGAACCACGACGGAGCTTTTGATTGATTTCCTGGAGAACCGGGAGGCGGTCTATGTGACCAACGCGGTATCGCACGCCAAGCAGCTGGCGGCAAAGGGCTGCCGGGTTTATCTGCTGGGCGGGGAGTTCAAGGGCACCACGGAGGCCATTGTGGGCGAGGAGGCTGTTGCCTCGGTAGAGAAATACCACTTTACCAAAGGCTTTTTCGGTGTCAACGGCATTACCGTGGAGCAGGGTTTTACCACACCGGAAGTCCGGGAGGCCATGATCAAGCGAAAGGCCATGGAACATACGGGGGAGCGCTATATTCTGGCAGATCCCTCCAAATTTGACGCCGTATCGGCGGTAACCTTCGGAAGTTTTGGGGATGCGGTGATTCTTACCACAGCGGAAGTCCCGAAACCATATAAAAGACAGAAAAATGTGAGGGAGGTGGAAGAGATATGATTTACACGGTAACCTTTAACCCGTCGCTGGATTACATTGTCACGGTCCCGGACTTCACGCTGGGCGTGGTCAACCGGACGACGGAGGAGATCATTTTCCCGGGAGGGAAAGGGATCAACGTCTCTATGGTGCTGAAAAACCTCGGATTTGACAGCCGGGCGCTGGGATTCATGGCCGGATTTACCGGGAAGGAGATCGCAAGGCTTCTTTCTGAGCGGGGCATCCCCTCGGATTTCATCCATGTGAAAGAGGGCATCAGCCGGATCAATGTGAAGATCCGTGGGAGAGAGGAGTCGGAGATCAACGGCCAGGGGCCGGCGATCCAAAAGGAGGACATCGACAGGCTCTACCGGCAGCTGGATGATCTTAAGGACGGCGACGCGCTGGTTTTAGCCGGGAGTATTCCCGATGTGATGCCGGGGACCATGTATATGGATATCATGGAGTATGTGCAGGACAAGAAACTGCTGGTGGCGGTGGACGCCACGCGGGATCTGCTGGTCAATGTGCTGAAGTATCATCCGTTTCTGATCAAGCCCAACAACCATGAACTGGGAGAAATCTTCGGCGTGGAGATCACGTCCAAGAAGGATGTGGCGGCCTACGCGAAGAAACTTCAGGAACAGGGCGCCAGGAACGTGCTGGTTTCCATGGCGGGAGACGGAGCGGTGCTTGTCTCGGCGGATGGCCGCGTCTTTGAGACCATGCCGCCAAAGGGCAAGGTCATCAATTCCGTGGGCGCCGGGGATTCCATGGTGGCAGGTTTTCTGGCCGGCTATCTGGAGACGGGCGATTACGAGAGAGCCTTTTACATGGG
>ERZ1643249.1851-NODE-1851-length-20522-cov-4.588459_pt1 | contig 20522 bp, 20 predicted proteins | sample MGYA00579263_ERZ1643249 | MGnify/ENA primary metagenome ERZ1643249 (study PRJEB29033, sample SAMEA4952264) | chicken gut metagenome | biome: Broiler Chicken; feature: Gastrointestinal Tract; material: Caecum | place: Ireland | collected 2018 | study: Broiler... | reverse complement strand
GGATCTGCGTTTCTTAACCGTACAAGCCCTTCAAACGCCATTCCGGAATGTTCGGCTTGCTCAAACAGCCGTTCCGGATTCTTCCTTGCGCAGCGTCTCGATTGAAGAGCTGCAGGATACGGAATCTTTGACCGCATACGACCAATCGCTTATGCTTATCAATGAAGATTATCCGCTAAAGGAAAACTTTTCTCCCTCCCTCTCGGCATATCAGGATACCGGATATCAATTAAACAGTTGTATGGTTAAACAGTTTGAGGCGCTTTCAGCAGCTGTTTCGGCAAAAACAGGGGGCACGCTTTATATAACCAGCGCAGCGCGTACCTATCGTGAACAAGTGGAAATCAAAGAAGAGCAGCCCGACACTGCCGCCGATCCCGGAGAAAGCGAACATGAAAGCGGCCTTGCTGTTGATATCTGTACAGATGGTTTTGCCGGAAGCGCTTTTTTGAAATCCGCCGCCGGACAATATGTTTACGAGTACGGCTGGCGCTATGGCTTTATCCTTCGGTATCCTCTTGGAAAAAACAGTATAACCGGGATTCCATTTGAGCCATGGCATATTCGCTATGTTGGAAGACCGCATGCGTATATCATGTATCAAAACAATCTGACATTGGAAGAATATATTCATGCATTGGAACCTGGGAAATTTTATAGCTCCTGTGGATACCTGATCAGCCGGCAAAAAGAAGGGGATTCACTGCATATCCCGCAGAATGCATCAAATATCCATATCTCATCCGACAATACCGGCCACTATATCATCACCTGTCGAATTGCCGCATAAAATTATTTCCTAAAAACAAGAAAGCCCGCAGGGTAATCTGCGGGCTTTACCTATTCCTGCTTATGTATCAGGATCAATCATAGTCATTATAATTTTTCCGAGGGCGCCTTCTGCGTTCCGGCTGCTTCATATCCGAAAATTTTTCATCACTTGAAGACATGAACTTTGCCAACATATCTTCAAAAGATGCCGGCCCGCGAGCCTGCTGTGTACTTTTTTGATCATAAAAGCGTCTATTGGTGTTATTACCATTTCCGGCACGGAAATTATTTTGCCGGCCGCCCTGCTGCGGCCTGCCTCCGGCAGATGCCGAGCCAGCGCGTTCCCCACGCTCCCGTTTAAATGAAGCCGATCCCTCTTGGGGAAGTGCACGCTTGATAGAAAGGCTGATTTTCCCGTTATCGCCAACACTTAGGACTTTAACTTTAACGACCTGCCCCTCTTTGAGATACTCAGATATGTCGCTGACGTATGCATGCGAAATTTCCGATATATGTACCATCCCTACTGCACCGTCATCCAACTCAATAAATGCACCAAATTTTGTAATGCCTGTGACCTTTCCCTCAATAATCGAACCTACTTCATGCGGCATATAACCAAACAATCCTCCTGCAAGCTATTCTTTCCGATTGGGATCAACAAAAACCTCTTCATCCGGAAAAGCAAACCCAAGCTTTTCACGCGCAATCCTCATTATATACTCGGTATTTTCTCCCGAATTCAGAATATCCGTGATCTCACTATTGATATACTCCTGCTCTTTCAATTCGTTCTGCACAGAAGCGAGTTCTTCTTTCCGTTTTGCAATATCCATTTGCATCACAGTAAACGAAACAACCACATAAACGGTAAATGCCAGAAACGCGACACGAAGAATCGTGTGCTTTTTTGATTTTGTTTTCCGCGTCACGTTTTCCCCTCCAGTACAAATCGAAACGTATATTCAGGTATCATTATTATACAATATTTTATTTTGTATTTTCAAGCGAATTCCGTCGTTTTCTAAAAAAAACTTTCAGCCGGAAACATATACGCCTTAACTTCCGCCATACAAAAGCGCATAACAGATAGAGCGGATGAAATAAGATACGGACAATCCGTATAAGAAACCCGATGGCTGCTTTCAGTATACGCAGGACAATGGGGCTGAGTAAAAGAAAATAAAGCACACACCCCATAAACATGCCAAATAAGAAAAACCAACGCACCACGCCGCCTGCATAAGCGATCACGCAGAAAAAAGAAACAAAAAACGTCCCGATTCCCCAGAATACATCTTCTACAATCACAGCCGCGCGGTGATGCGGGATAAAATATCGGATCAAGCGAAAGCCGTCAAATAAAAGGCCCGGCAAAATTCCGGCGGCGCAGAAACAAAGAAAAGCCTTTGCACTGTTTTGCATATAGATTCACCGCTTATCGAAAAAGGCGCGACCAGAAGGACTGTTGTTTTTTATGCTTCTCTTCCTCTTGATAGATCATGGCACGTACAACCCCATCCATCGTCAGTTCTCCGCTTTCCACATCTAAAAGTCCGATATGTAAATTTTCTCCTCGAATCTCCAGCACACCATTTTCCGTATGCAGCAACACAGCACGCTCGTCAAAACTGTCGATATCGTTTACGCCCGAAATGGAAAGCCGCTTGCAGTCCTCTAAAATTAAATGATGCGCACGCGGTAGCTGCATTGTTCCATTGGCCATAAATATCCCTCCATACTGTAGGTTAATTAAAACGTATGGAGAAAAAATGCTTTTTATGACTCCACTACTTCATAATTTGAAAGAGCGCTTTCCTTAGTTGTCTGCTCATTTAGCGCCGTAACCCTTACTTTAGTATACCGGGCGCCCATAGAAATCTCGATAATATCCCCTATTTTCACATTGTAAGAAGCTTTCGCAACTGTGCCGTTAACTGTAATTTTACCGGCATCACAAGCCTCATTCGCAATCGTCCTGCGCTTAATCAGCCGCGTTATTTTTAAATATTTATCCAGACGCATAAATTACTCCTTTAAAAAACAAAATAGACCGCCCGGCAACCGGACGATCTATCGGCTCTCGCGCAAATTATTTCACGAGATCCTTTAAGCTTTTACCAGCTTTAAAAGCCGGAACTTTGCAAGCAGCGATATCAATGCTTTCGCCGGTCGCCGGATTCAAACCTTTTCTTGCAGCACGGTCGCGGACTTCGAATGTGCCGAAACCTACGAGCTGAACTTTGCCGTCGTTTTTCATACCTTCCGCAATTGCCTGAAGTGTTGCGTTCACCGCTTTTTCAGCGTCTTTTTTGGAAAGTTCCGCTTTTTCCGCTACAGCGGCAACCAATTCAACTTTCGTCATTGTTGTACCTCCTACAAACAGTTTTCTGTTTGATAAAATAATGATATATTCAGAGGGGAGTCCCCTTGAATGACAAGATTATTTTTTTGCCTCATTCCATAAACGATCGAGTACGCTACTATCTGTGTGCAGTAAATCAATCTGTTCCTTATCGGCCATTTCCTCTACCTTTGTGAAACGGGAAATAAACTTTTCACACGCTCGCGTCAAAAGCTCTTCGGGATCCATATCATAAAGACGAGCCACATTGACCGCTGCAAACAAAGTATCACCGATTTCTTCCGCAATATGAGCGGTATTTTTCTCGTCCATAGCTGAACCAAGCTCCGCTATCTCGCTTTGAAGATCTCGGAACGCCGAAGACGCGTCCGTATAATCCAAACCTGCTTTCCGTGCACGAGACTGTACTTTTTCACTGCGCATCAAAGCGGGCAGCTGTTTGGGGACTGCGTTCAATGTTTCTGCGGCAGTTTTTTGCCCTTTTGTTATCTTCTTAATTTGATTCCAATTATCCAAAGCCTCTTCCGCATTTTCTGCTCCAACATCAGAAAAAACATGCGGATGCCGGACAATAAGCTTTCGGCAGATTTCATCTGTCACATCAGCAAAAGAAAAGCTATTATTTTCTTCCTCTATCTGCGCGTGGAACACCACTTGAAGCAAAACATCCCCCAGTTCTTCTTTCAGCATGGATGGATCATGGCAATCGATAGCTTCAACGGCCTCATAAGTTTCTTCAATTAAATTTTTCCGGATAGATTCATGCGTCTGCACACGATCCCACGGACAACCATTTTCTCCGCGCAAAATCCGCATAATCGCGCACAGATCGTCGATTGAATAGCGTTCCTTACGCACAAAATCCATAAAACGCTCCTTTTTCCTGATACCGCCTGCTTATTGTAACGCATCGCTTCCGTTTTTTCAAGTGTTTTTCTTATGCCGGACAAAGGAAAAATCTGATCGCCGGACAACCCGAAAGAGGAAAAGCGCAGCCACATAGGCAAGCGCACCGACCGCGATACTGACTATAGCTATTATACTATCGGAGACGGTGTTTGTCAAAGCTTTCTGCACAAGAAACGCAGAAAAAGCCGACAAAAGCGCGCTCAAAAGCGGTTTTAACAAAATTCCGGTGACAGACAGGCCGATGGGAAGCACTTTGCGCAGCGAAATAAAGGAAAAAATAGAAATAGACAAATAACACAGTAGCGTACCAATAGCAGCGCCAATAATGTGGATAGATGGCAGCCGGATCAGCGTGAGATTGGCAAGCAGCTTGATAGCCGCACCGCATATTACAGCTTTAAATGGAAGGTCGGCTCGGCCAATTCCTTGCATAATCGATTGATATGGAGCTAAAAAGGCAAAAAAGAAAGATGAAATCGCTAAAATTGGTAGAATTACAGAACCCACTGCCTGCATGCCGGGCAGAGAAGGGTACAAAATCCGGAGGGCAGGCGTCGTAACAGCTGCTAACCCAAGCGACATAGGTGCGGCCATTAAAACCGTTATTTTCAAGATCTTGGTCACTTGCGCCGCGAGCTCATACTCTCTTTTAGAAGCCCATGCTGCCGTTATGCCAGGCAGCGCACTTTTTCCAAATACAGCGGAAAAGGCAGGAACAATATGGAACAGCGTCATACAGCTCATAAAGACACCGTATAAAAAGGTTGACAGAGATTCACCTGAAGATAAATAAACCGAATAACGGGAAGCCGGGCTTTCGACCGTTAACACCGCTTGCAGCTGGTGCTGGATCGTTACAGTATCAATCATGGTGGACAGCTGCATAACAGCAGCAGACAGCGCAATCGGTACAGCAGTATGTAAGAGCTCTTTGCAGATTTTGCGGTAAGGTGTTTTTCCCGCTTTATGATGCTTCTGTTTTTTGTGAAACAGGAAAAGATAAATGCTTCCAGCAGCCGTACTTAGTGTAACACCAACCATCGCTGCGGCTGATGCAAATGGGATTGCTGCTTGGATTGCGGCATCCCTTGTTTCGCAATAGGTACCATACACAAGTCCACCCGCATCAAAATCCTGCATTCCCTTCTGTATGGCAAAATAGGCAAACAATAATCCACCCAACGCTTTCACTGCGGCTTCTATTACCTGTACCATAGCCGTAGGGCGCATATCAGAACAGCCTTCATAATAACCGCGGAACGCTGCCATTATACAACAGAATAGAATAGCAGGCGACAGTGCTAAAACAGACCATACTGTCTGCGGGCTGTTTACCCATCCTGAAAAAGGCTTTGCAAGCAATGCGGCCGCTGCGCTCCCCATGACGCCGATTCCTATAAACAAAAGCATCGAAGCCTTCAATATTCGGCCTGCCGGCTTTCCTTTCGAAAGGCAAGATGAGGTCATTCGAGCTGTTGCGGCGGAAAGCCCACTGACCGCTAAAGCATATACCGCCGTATATATCGTATATGCAGAGGTAAAATAGCCCATTCCCGTTTCCCGCAGCAAAGACGCAAGCGGTATTTTAAACAATGCGCCTAATAGCTTAACCACTGCCATAGAAAGCATTAAAACAGCTGAGCCATAGAGAAAACTTCGTTTGTTATGCCGTAACAACCCCATCACTCCCTGATCATAAAAAAACCCTTACAGGGTCGATCCATATTGTTTTTTTCTGTAGTTTATGGTGTATTTACACTAAACAGCATATACCTAAATGGAAAATTTTAATTTTTTAGTCCTCCCTTTTCTGTTTTTTGTTTGCTTCAACCTTAAACGAATCTATACACCCTACATACATGATTTATAGATGTGCATGATCCATACCAGTTCCAGATTTCAGACAGACAGAAATTTGCCCCGATGAACATCCAAAGATTTCCATGTAGCACATTATAAAAAGTAAGACTATCATCTATAAGGATGATAGTCTTATTTTCGCTATTTTATACCACAAGTTACGCACTTAACGGCGTATAGTAACACTACATTTTACTTGTGCAGTATCGGCGACAGCCGCTTATACAAAAGCCCGACTAAAACCGACGTCAAAATCCCCTTTAACAGATTAAAGGGAACGGTTGCAAACAAGACAAGCGTTTCAAAACTGTTAATTGCCGGGTTTACCTGGTTGCCCATTTCGATTACGGCGTCCATTGGGAAATTAGCCAATGCAACATAAGCCGGAAGGAGAACATACAAATTCATCAGCGCTCCCACCAGCGTCATAGAAAGTGTTCCGACAGACATTCCAATTACAGCATTTTTCAACGATTTTCTATGCCGATAAAATAGAGCAGCAGGTATGATATACGCACAGCCAATAACAAAGTTTGCAAGTTCCCCCACACCGGCTGTCATCGTGCCGTTTAATAAAAGGTTCAATAGGACCTTCACTAACTCAATGCAAATTCCTGGTATCACCCCCAGGGCAAAAGCGCCAATCATAACGACAACTTCGCTTAAGTCGATCTCGTAAAAGCTTGGTGCAAAAAAAAGCGGTATTTCAAACAGCATGAGGATTGCTGCAACTGCGCCTAATACACCAACTTTAGCGATTGTTTTCAGCTGCATCTTGTTTTTAGTAACTGTTTTTGGCCTTGTGTTTTGTTCCATGAAGAGAACCTCCTAAAAATATTTATAGAAGAGTCTGTCTTTTGGGAAACAAGCCTGCAAAAACAGAAAAACGCCCGCAAAAATTACGGGCGTTTTTGTGCAAAAGAGGTTTGCATGTTTCTTTTATCCGGACTATACCGTTGGTTCCGGGATCTCACCGGATCATGCGCAAACAGCGCTCGCGGACTCCGCTGATCATCCAGCGATTACCGCCAGTGGAGACTTTCACTCCGCCCTGAAACAGATTATCCTATACGAAAATATAACAAAAATTATTCGTGGTCGTGGCCACAGCCGCACTCGCAATTGTCATCCGCGCAGCCGTCAAAGTCAAATTCCAAAGTTTGACCACAATTGGGGCAGACAGTATCCCCTTCCAGCAGCATATCTTCATCCAAATAGATTTGATCACCACAGTTAGGGCAAGTCACTTCATAGAGATCATCGTCGCCGCAGTCATCTTCGTCTTCTTCCGCGCCATAAAAATCTTCTTCAAGGTTGCCAAGATCCTCATCGATAATATCCAAAAGCTCTGCCTGCTCATCCGCAGTTTCTTCTATTTCAGCAATTTCCGCTGCCATATTGTCCAATACATCTACAATGGCAGAAAGCAATTTTCCCTCTTTTGTAGTGTCATCAATGCCAAGACCCTCTGCGAGGCCTTTTAAATAAGATACACTTTCCATCATGCTCATTGTTTCTTCATCCTTTCCGCCGCATATCCGGCTAAACCCAAGCGGTTTTCCTTGGAGGATTATGCACGCTCCATGTATTCGCCCGTTCTGGTGTCAATACGAATGACATCCCCCTCATTGATAAACAGTGGGACGCGGATTTCAGCGCCTGTCTCCAGAGTTGCAGGCTTCGTCGCATTTGTGGCCGTATCACCTTTTACACCCGGCTCCGTTGCAGTAACCGCAAGCTCAACAAACGTCGGCGGCTCTACGCCAAAGATGTTTCCTTTATAAGAAAGGATTTTGCACTCCATATTTTCTTTGACAAATTTAAAGGTATCGCCAAGTTTATGAGAGTCAATCGGCTCCTGCTCATAAGTTTCATTATCCATGAAATAATAAAGGTCGCCATCCTGATACAGATACTGCATTTCACGGCGCTCTATATAAGCCGTCGGGAATTTATCTGTCGGGTTGAACGTTTTGTCGACCACCGCGCCGCTGATCACATTCCGGATCTTTGTACGGACAAACGCTGCGCCTTTGCCCGGTTTTACATGCTGAAATTCAATAATTTGATAGACGTCCCCGTCCATATCAAACGTCATGCCATTTCTGAAATCTCCTGCTGTTACCATAAGTTACCTCCAGCTTACGAATAAAATGATCGAAAGAATCTCTCTATATAGTGTACCGTAAAAATTGTAAAATTTCAATAGCGAAATAAAAATTAGCCGTAAGACAAACGGTTTGGCAGACAAATACCTGCTGCAAAATATATCTAGGCTTTAAATTTTACAGGGTTATAAGCTTTTTTTCGCTGTGTGCAAAGCTTTTAATCCCGTTTTCTGTAATCAAAACAGTATCTTCGATGCGTACGCCGAATTTTCCTTCAAGATAAATCCCAGGTTCGATCGTCTCAATTACACCGGGTTCTATTATTTCATCACATGTCATGCTGAAACGGGGCTCCTCATGGATAAATAATCCCAAAGAATGCCCGAGTCCGTGTCCAAAGCATCCCTCATAGCCGTTTTGATAAATATAGTCGCGCGCAACCTTATCAATGTCGCAATACCGTTTTCCAGGAAGGACTGCTTCCGCCGCCATCAGATGCGCTGTCAAAACCGTATCATAGACATGTTTTTGCTCTTCGCTGATTTTTCCGACTGCAACAGTACGTGTCATATCGCTGCAATAACCGTTGTATGCCGCGCCAAAATCCATTGTGACGAAATCGCCGTTTTCGATTTTTTTATCGGACGGCACTCCATGAGGAAGCGAGCTGTTGACACCGGATACCACGATACTGTCAAACGCCAAGGAAGACGCGCCGTTCTTGCGCATAAAATACTCCATTTCAACGGCAACTTCCCGTTCCGTGACGCCGGGTTTGATAAAATCCAGAATATGCGAAAAAGTTTTATCCGTAATGTCCTGAGCAGACTGGATAAAAGAAATTTCTTCCGGCGTCTTATGTGCACGCAGCTTATTGACCGTATCGCTTAGGCGATTGTCCGATAAAAGCGTAAGGGACGGCATCTTTTCACAAAAACTATGGTATTCCGACATAGTCATCGTATCTGCTTCAATTGAAATACGCGACGCCTTCTGCTCTGCAAAAAACGACGCAATCTGTGTGAACAGACCATCCTGCAAAATAACCGGATAATCCGTTATAACCGAACGCGCCTTTTCAATATAACGAAAATCAATGATAAAGGCAGCCGCTGTCCTTGTGAACACAAGGGTTCCTGCGGAGGATTTCATATCCGTCAAATAGCGGCGGTTTAAGTCAGAAGTGATAATGGCGCCATCCGCATCATCGGGCAGCAGGTCCATCAGCTTTTTAAGTGATTCTTTCATCGTTGTCATCTCCGTATCGAATGTGGTTCCGGCTTTTCTTCACGCGCCGGAGAGCGCTTCCGGTAGTAAGTTCGGATATGAATAGTCTCAAGATTCCTTCGAATCTTAAATGTCCATCCGTTTTCCAAAAGCATCGGCTGTACCAGAATCGTAAACATCCCTTTTAAATTCCCGCCGACGATATCCGTATAGATCTGATCGCCTACCACTGCGATCTCCTGCACAGGGAGCTGCAGTTGCTTTTGTGCCTTTGTAAAGCCGATTGTCAGCGGCTTCATACCCATTGACACGAAATCTAACGACAAACTGTCCGCAAATGGCTTTACACGGTCATAATAATTATTGGATACAATAATCATTTGAATGTCCGCCGCGCGCATCGATTCAATCCAAGCACGTACATCCCCGCGCAGCATCTGGCTATCATGCAGTGTCAACGTATTGTCGACGTCAAGTATCAGGCCGCGAAGACCGTTCGCGCGAAGCAGGGCACGGTCAATCCGCGTAACATCTTTTAAAATCAGATTAGGCTGAAAAACAGACATGGCGCTTCTCCTTATAAAACCGGATAAAGGAAAAAGCGAGCCAACATGCCCGCTTTTTCTCTTGGAAACACTTTATCTATATTTGCGTTTGCGTGCAGCCTCAGACTTTTTCTTCCGTCTGACAGAAGGCTTTTCATAGTGTTCTCTTTTACGAACCTCAGCCAGTACACCGGATTTTGCGCAAGATCTTTTAAATCTTCTGAGTGCGCTGTCGAGAGACTCATTTTCCTTTACGCGAACTTCTGACACTTTATTCCCTCCCTTTGCCACATAGGCAGAGGTTTACAATTTCTATATTGCAACATAATTTATTATAGCAAAGCTGCAATAGAATTGTCAAGACCATTTTATGCATCCGAACATCGGAAAGTTTATTTTACGACAAGATTGACAAGTTTCCCGGGAACAACGATTTCTTTTACCAGCTGTTTTCCCGCAATTTCCTGCGCTACTTTCGCATCATTTTTTGCTGCGGCAAGCATGCTCTCCTTATCCGCACCGGATGCCACTTTAAGTTTTGCCCGGATTTTCCCATTAATCTGCACCACAATTTCCACAACGTCAGCCCGGCATTTTTCCTCGTCATATACCGGCCAGCTCTGTTGGTTCAGCATTCCTTCAAATCCCATCTGCTGATATAATTCTTCCGTAATGTGCGGAGCAAACGGATTCAGCAGTATAAGGAGCGTACGGTAGTCCGCTTTTGTCAGTGAACCGATATCCGTGATCTCGTTCAGCAGAGCCATCATCGCGGCAATCGCTGTATTAAACTTCAAGTTTTCGATATCTTCACTAACCTTTTTAATCGTTTTATGGATCGAGGCTTCCAGCTTTGCAGAGTATGTATCCCCTTCCGCTACAATCTCCTGCAAATTCCAGATACGGTCCAGAAAACGCTTGCATCCGCGCAGGCTTGTATCCTTCCAAGGAGCGGACTTTTCAAAATCACCGATAAACATCTCATAAAGCCGCATGGTATCCGCGCCATACTGATTTACAACATCATCCGGATTGACAACGTTGCCGCGGGATTTGCTCATTTTCTCCCCATTTTCACCCAATATCATACCATGGCTGGTCCGCTTGGCGTACGGTTCTTTACAGCTGACAACACCGATATCGTAAAGGAACTTATGCCAAAAACGGGAATACAGCAAGTGGAGTGTCGTATGCTCCATACCCCCGTTATACCAGTCAACTGGCAGCCAGTAATCAAGCGCTTCTTTTGCAGCAAGCGCATTTACATTATGCGGATCGCAGTATCGCAGAAAATACCAAGATGAACCCGCCCACTGCGGCATGGTATCAGTTTCGCGTTTTGCAGGGCCGCCGCAGTGCGGGCAAGTTGTGTTGACAAAGCTTTCCAGCTTAGAAAGTGGAGACTGCCCATCGTCAGTCGGTTCAAACGATTCAAGCTCGGGAAGCATAAGCGGCAGCTCCTCTTCCGGTATCGGCACATAGCCGCACTTTTCACAGTACACAATCGGAATCGGTTCGCCCCAATAGCGCTGTCTGGAAAATACCCAGTCTCTGAGCTTGTAATTTACCTTCGGATGTCCTACACCGTTTTCTTCTAACCATTCAATAATTTTCTTTTTTGCCTCTTCGACGGTCAAACCGTTTAATATGCCGGAATTGACCATTGTACCCGTTTCACAGTCGGTAAACGCTTCTTTTTCAATATTTCCGCCTGAAACAACTTCGACAATCGGAAGGCCGAATGCCTTTGCAAAATCATAATCGCGTGTATCATGTGCCGGCACTGCCATAATAGCGCCGGTGCCATAGCTCATCAGTACGTAGTCAGAAATATAAATCGGGATTTCTTTCCCGTTGACCGGATTGACCGCACGGATTCCTTTCAACTCTACACCGGTCTTATCTTTTGCAATCTCACTGCGTTCAAAATCGGATTTCCTTGCGGCGGCTTCCTGATACGCCGTAATCTCCGGCATATTTTGGATCAACTCAGATTTTTCACGGATCATCGGATGTTCGGGAGAAATAACCATGTAAGTTGCGCCGTACAACGTGTCCGGACGGGTAGTGTAAACGGTAAGCGTGTCTCCGGCTGTGGTTTTAAAGTTCACCTCCGCACCGGTGGAGCGCCCAATCCAGTTCTTTTGCGACACTTTCACCCGCTCAATGTAGTCAACATCGTCCAAATCGTCAATCAAGCGCTGTGCATACTCGGTAATTTTTAACATCCACTGGCTTTTAACCTTGTGGATGACTTCCCCGCCGCAGCGTTCGCATACCCCGTTGACCACTTCTTCATTGGCCAAAACAACTTTACAGGAAGTGCACCAATTGACGTTCATTTCGCTTTTGTAGGCCAAACCATGCTTGAAGAGCTGAAGGAAAATCCATTGTGTCCACTTATAATAAGCCGGATCAGTTGTATTGATTTCACGATCCCAGTCAAACGACAGTCCAAGCGATTTGATCTGTTCTTTAAAATGCGCAACATTTTTTGCTGTAACAACTTCTGGATGGATATGATTTTTCATTGCATAATTTTCCGTCGGAAGGCCAAATGCGTCCCATCCCATCGGATAAAGGACGTTATACCCCTCAAGGCGGCGCTTCCGGCTGACAATATCAAGCGCTGTATACGGGCGGGGATGGCCCACGTGCAGCCCCTGCCCCGACGGATAAGGGAATTCGACCAATGCGTAATACTTGGGCTTCGAATAATCGTTAACTGCATGAAAGGTTTTATTCTCATCCCAGATTTTCTGCCATTTGGCTTCAATCGCTTTAAAATCGTATTTCACTTTACCTGCTCCTTCGTTTTATTAGCTTCCGCAATGATGGCATGGACATCCACACGTATCCCGTCTGACCAAAGTTTTTCAAGGTTATAGTAGTTCCTCGCCTGCTCGTGAAAAATATGGACAATAACGTCGCGATAATCCAATACAATCCAATTTGCACTTTGATAGCCTTCAATGCTCCGCGGCACCGCCCCAGCATTTTTGAGCTGATATTCAAGTTCGTCAGCAAGCGCGCGGACATGCGTTGTATTATCTGCAGAGGCTATGATAAAATAATCCCCTAATATCGTCACATCGTCCACACGAAGTACTTCAATATTGGCTGCTTTTTTATTATCCAACGCCAAAACTGCGCGCTTAGTCAGTTCCAAAGAATCCATATGTCCTCCTTTAGCTCTCGGGAAATAAATCTATCCGTATTATTTTTCCTTCTGCAAGCAAAATTCATTGTAGCAGGAAACAGTATCTACCGCAATCGGCACGCTGTCCTTTACAAGCTTTTTTAGGGTAAACTGCACTACTTCAAACATCACACGGTCAAGATCCTGAAAGGCCTCTTCCCTTAGCAACTGCACACCCTTATACGTCCGGTCATAGGAAACGGCATCTGCTGTATAAATGATTTTCTCCAGCAAGCACATACCGGCGCGTCCCGTTGTATGGTAACGGATAGCATGAAGCACTTCTGTGTCCTCTATGCCAAAGCGATTCCGTGCTGTTATTGCAGCAGTTACAGAGTGATAAACATTTGCATTTGCAAAAACCGATTTGTCTGTTATTATAGCAGACTCCTGCATCATTTTCAACTGATCCGGAACCGGCATTTCTTTTGTGATATCATGTAAAAAGCCTGCCGCTCTGGCTTTCCGTTCGTCTGCACCATAGCACACGGCAAGTTCCCCTGCCAGCTTTGCCACACACTGCGTATGATAAAAGCGTTTATCCCGAAGTGCCCGGCGGGCAGACTGTTCATAGGAACAAAGCGCCGCTTCAGAAAATGGCTGATACAATCCTTTTTCCATAATATAGGAAAGCACCTCTTTCGGGATCCAGTCTTCGTCCGGGCTATATCCAGCTGCAATCTGTGCCCGGATCTCAGTTGAAGAGACCTCTGTCACTTCAATACGCAGGATCAAAATTCTATCGGATAAAGCGCCGAACGACAGCCTTTTTTGGCAGAGTGCCCGGTATTCCTCCTCTTGGCGCGCCCCCACAACAACACAGGCTAATTTTAGAATTTCTTCATATTCCCGCCACTGTTCAAAAGTATAGAGCATATCCGAACCGATCAAAAGATAAAACGTATCATCCGGATATTGTTCTTTTAAAAGCCGCAATGTACGAACTGTATAGCTTTTTCCGGGAAGGCGGCATTCAATATCGCTGACCTCAACCGGCATTCCAGAAAAGGCGAGCTTCAACATTTCAATTCGTTCCCTGCTCGGCGCGAGCATTGGGGCGTCTTTATGCGGCGGTATTTTTGCTGGGACAATCAGCATGGAATCAAGAGAAAGCTGCTGCATGCATTGTCTGCACAGCCGGACATGTCCCTTATGCACCGGATTGAAGGTGCCACCAAATATCCCGATCCTGCCCATCAGACATCAAGATCATAAATCGGTTCTTTGGCATTGCGTTTGTAAAGCACAAATTTTGAACCGATTACCTGCACGATATCGCATTCCGCCGCTTTTGCCAGCTCCTGTGCTGCTTCTTTTGCCGTATACATGCTGTTTTCCAGCACCTTACCTTTGACAAGCTCGCGTGAAGGAAAAGCGTCGTTAAGCTGCTTGAGCACGGTTGGGGTTACGCCATTTTTCCCAATTATCAAAATCACTTCAATTCCGTTAGCATATTTGCGAAGCGCAGCGCGCTGTTTTGTTGTTATCATTCGTCCGATTCTCCATTCTGCATTTTGCGGAGCAATTTCTCCATTTTGCGGAGAGCTTGTCCCCGATGGCTAATTTTATCCTTTTCCGCTGGGGAAAGCTCAGCTGTACTTTTATCCCCCACCATAAATATAGGATCGTATCCGAATCCGTTTTCACCACGCGGGGCGTATCCGATTTTCCCCTCACACACACCGGTAAAGCTATATACCTTCTCGTTAGAAAGAATCAAGGAAATCGCACAGACAAACCGCGCCGTACGGTTAGAATCTGGTACATTTTCCATTTCAGCAAGAAGCTTTTCATATCGGCCGACATCATCCAAAGCAGGGCCGCCATACCGTGCGGAATATACCCCTGGCGCGCCGTTCAGCGCATCGACCGCAATTCCAGAATCATCTGCAACAGTTGGAAGGCCGCTTGCCTCATAAACAGATTTGGCTTTTAAATAGGCGTTCTCTTCAAATGTTTCGCCAGTTTCTTCCACCTCAATATGAATCCCGGCTTCCTTCTGCGAAAGGACAGTGTAGCCAAGCGGCTCTAAAATGCGTTTGAATTCTATGACTTTATGTGTATTATTGGTTGCTGCAATCAATTTCATGTTATTATCCTCTCATTCAAACAGCGCATTTACAAAATCTTCTGCTACAAACGGCTGAAGATCATCTATCTGCTCGCCTACGCCGACAAACTTAACAGGAAGGTTCAATTCATCCTTAATTGCAATCACAATCCCGCCTTTTGCCGTTCCGTCAAGCTTTGTCAGCACAATGCCGGTAATGCCCGCCGCTTGCTTAAACTCCCGTGCCTGATTGACGCCGTTTTGCCCGGTGGTTGCATCGATGACCAGCAAGACTTCCCGATCACAGTCTGCCGCTTCCCGGTCAATCACCCGTGAAATTTTAGAAAGCTCATCCATGAGATTTTTTTTGTTGTGGAGGCGGCCGGCCGTATCGCAAATAATGACGTCACAGCCGCGGGCCTTTCCTGCAGAAATAGTATCGAAGACTACAGCCGCAGGATCCGCTCCTTCGGCATGCCGTATCAGCTCTACACCTGCGCGTTCCGCCCATATTTGGAGCTGATCTGCTGCGGCCGCCCGAAACGTATCCGCCGCTCCCAAAATCACCTTTTTGCCCTGCGCCTTCAGATTGGCTGCAAGCTTTCCTATTGTTGTTGTCTTTCCGACACCATTTACACCGATCACCAAAATTATGGACGGCTTTGTATGGATATTCAGTTCATCAGACCCGGAAAGCATTTCCATAATGATATCCTTCATCATGGTTTTAATCTGCGCAGGTTCTTTTTCTCCAGTTTTTTTAATCCGGTTTCGGAGTTCGTCACAAATTTTCACCGAGGTCTGGACGCCGATATCACAAAGGATCAGCGTTTCCTCCAGCTCTTCAAAAAAATCCTCATCAATTTTTGTAAAGGAATTGATAACCGCCTCGACCTGCCGGATCATCGAATCCTTTGTCTTCTTCAATCCGCTTTTGATTTTTTCAAAAAAACCCATACCGATCCTCCCAGCAAATTCATTGTCTCTGTTCGAGCAGGTTTGCTACTCCTGTATCGTTGACCTGCATTTTTAGAAGTTTAGAGACTCCTTCCTCCTGCATCGTAACACCATACAATACGTCAGCCGCCTCCATTGTGCCGCGGCGATGCGTAATCGCGATAAACTGTGTCTTGTCACTTAAACTACGCAGATAAGCTGCATATTTGTCCACATTGACATCGTCAAGCGCCGCTTCAATCTCATCCAATATGCAAAACGGCGCTGGATGGACTTTTATGATGGCAAAATAAATGGCGATAGCCACAAAGGCCTGCTCTCCGCCTGAAAGCGCAGAAAGATTTTTGATAACTTTTCCCGGCGGCTCAACAAAAATTTCTATTCCTGTTTCCAGCACATCGCTTGGATCCGTCATTTTGAGTTCTGCGTGTCCTCCGCCAAACAATTCGACAAAAATACGCTTAAAATGGGTGTTGATCTGCTCAAAATTCTCTGCGAAAATACTCTGCATCTGGGAAGTCAGATCATCTATCAGCCGCAGGAGCTCTGCACGGGACTGCTCTGCATCTTTCGTCTGACGCGTTAAAAATGTATACCGGTCGGACACCTCGCGGTACTCTTCAATCGCATCAACATTGACGCTGCCAAGAGCCCGTATTTTTGTCCGCAGCGTCATCAAAGCGCTATTGGCTCGGGTGAGATCTTCTATCGGCTTTGCCAGCTTCATCGCTTCACTCTTTGTCAATTCATATTCTTCCCAAAGTTTTGCGATCCGTTCATCGTACGAGCGCTGCAATTGTGCGCAGCGCTCCTCAAGACGGGCCGCTTCGCTCATAATGCGTTCGCGCTGCTCGGAAAGCACACGTTCTTCGCGGCGGCACGCCTCACTTTCGGCTTCGGCGTTTCTCCGCCGCTGTGCGAGGGATTCCAGTTCTGCCGCTATAGCGTCAAACCGCTCCTGCATATGCTGGACGTCCGCTTTCAAAGAATCAATCTGCACATAGATTTGCGTATTCTGCTTCTTCAGCGCCGTACAACCCTCCTGACGTTTTATAGCATCTCCCGATCCGGATTCTACCCGCTCTTTCACCATCTGCATTTCCTGGGAAAGCAAAGCCTGTTTTTGGGACAGAGCAGCACGCTGGTCGGACAGTGCACGGATAAGCTGATCGGCCTCCATCCGGCGGTTAGATATCTCTTGCTGCTGCCGCCGCACTTCGGAAAGCGTCTCCTCCCTTTGCGCAATCTTCTCTGAAACCGTTTTCTCGTTTTCTTGTGCTGAAGCAATCGATTCTTTTAAAGACCTTTCTCGTACAGTACGCCTTGACTCATCCGCCTGTACATCCGCTATCTGTCCATCTGTTTTGGCCAAGAGCTCCTGAAGCCGCTGTTTTTCACTCTCTGCCCGGATCTTATCTTCATTCATGGTGATAAGCTCGGCATCAGACGCTGTCAATTCTGCCTGAAGCCGTGCAGTATCCTGCCGGATACTCTGTATGGATGAAGCAAGCACTGCCTTTTCTTGTGTCAGCGCCGCTATTTTTCGGGAAAGCGCCGATATCTCATTTTTCCTGCTTAGCAGGCCGGCACTTTTATTGCGGGAACCGCCTGTCATGGATCCACCCGCATTGACCACCTGACCGTCCAATGTGACAACCCGAAATTTATATTGGAATCTTTTGGCGATCTGCACTGCTGCATCCAGATCCTCTGCCACAACGACCCTGCCAAGCAGAAAATCAACAATTCCCCGATACGGTGCATCGAAGGAAACAAGCTCCGCCGCAAGGCCAACATATCCTGCGTATTGCTCGAAACCATCGCCGGAAAGCCGCGTACCCTTTACGGATGATATCGGCAAAAAAGTCGCCCGTCCAAGATTCTCTTTTTGCAGCAAACGAATAGCGGCTTTGGCGTCCGCCTCCGTCTCTGTAACAAGATTTTGCATAGACGATGCAAGAGCTGTTTCAATAGCCGTTGCATATACGTCATCTGTACGGATAATCTGTGACACCGTACCACAAATTCCAGAAAGAACACCTGATTTTGCCCGTTTTAAAATCTCTTTTACGCTATAAGCATACCCGTCAAGGCTTTGTTCCATCGCAGACAGCAATTTTTGCTTTTGCGTCCGTTCTGAAATTTGAGATGACAATTTTGCTTCTTCCTGCGCCAATGCCGAGAGCTTTTTTTCTCTTCCCTCCAGCTTTAACCGCAGCCCATCTTGAATGTTTTTCATGGAAAGCATCTTGTCGTTTATCGTTTCAATTAGCGCCTGTGCTGTACCTATCTGGCTTTTGTACTGCTTGACATCCTCTTGAAGGGCCGCAGCCGCATTTCTCCGCCTCTCTGTGTCTGATAAAAGCTGTGAAAGCGAATCGGCAGCCGCAACGGCCTCCATATGTGCCGTTGTTTTTTCTACATTTAAAGCTTGCAGTGCTGATAAGCCATCGCTTTCAGCCGCTTGCAGTTTTTGTACTTGTCCGGTCAGCTCAGTATAAGATGCTTCAAAATGGCGGGCCTTTTCTGTAAGCGCAGCCGCTTCCTGTTCCAACGCATCCGCAGCAGCTTGTTTTTGTAGCAGCATGCTGCGCGCAGCATCCGTGTTTTCATTTAAAAGCGCGATTTCCTGCTCCATTTGCTTTATGCGCTCTTCATTGTGCCGAATATCATTCTCACAAACAGCAATACTTGCATTGTGCTCCGAAACCGTTTCCGTCAAAGAGGAACGCTCATTGCGCAGCGCCTCCATCTCAACAAGACAGGATTGCATACGCTCAAAAGCAGCGTTGATCTTCCGTTCAGCTTCCTCAATCTGCGTATCCAAACTTTCACGTTTCTGTGTACAAATCAGCAACTTATCGGAATGATCTTTCAACGCGCGGTTGGATTGCTCGATTGTTTGTACCCAAATGGAAATCTCCAGTGATTTTTTCTGCTCTGCCAGTTCAATAAACAGCTTCGCTTTTTCAGACTGCTCTTTTAAAGGCGCAAGTCTGGATTCAAGTTCTGATAAAATGTCACGCAGCCGCGCCAAATTCTCTTCCGCTTTGGCAAGATTTCGTTCCGCTTCATTTTTTCTGTAACGGAACTTTGCAATGCCTGCGGCTTCTTCGAAGATCTCGCGCCGCTGCGTGCTTTTGGATTGTACAATTTCTGCTATCCGGCCCTGCCCCACCAGAGAGTAGCCGTCTTTGCCAAGCCCGGTGTCCATAAAAATTTCTTGTATATCACGCAAGCGCACAACCGATCGGTTCAGCAAATACTCGCTTTCACCGGAGCGGTCGTACCGCCTAGTCACAATTACCTCATCAGAATCTACTTCAAGTGTACGGTCGGTATTGTCAATAACCAGCGATACCTCCGCAAAGCCTTGCGCTTTTCTCGTTTTTGTCCCCGAAAAGACAACATCCTCCATCTTTTCTCCCCGCAGCGTCTTAGAGGATTGTTCGCCTAAGACCCATCGCACCGCATCGCTGATATTGCTCTTTCCGCTTCCATTCGGCCCGACAACAGCGGTAAGCCCTTTACCGAATTCAACACGGGTCCTGTCCGGGAACGATTTAAATCCGGAAAGCTCCAAATATTTTAATAACATTATTTTTCTCCCCCTTTCATCATAATTTCATATTTTTTCAATCCCGGATTTTCTCTGACATGCAGATAGTAGCCTTTTTGTTCCAAATCCAAGAGATTTTTTCGGTTTTGTCCAACCATCTTCGAGATACATCCCGGTCCAACCTCAGCTATATAATGGCCATAGGCTTTTCCTAAAAGAGCTTTTTCGGCACGCCCTAAATAAAGCGCGTTTTCACATAATTCCCGGAACGCAGGATGATAAATTCCTCCGACATGCTGTACAGCTACCTCAGGTGAATCGTGCAGCCCCAGCCGTATCACCGGAATACCATTTTGGTGAAAAAGCCATAAAAGCCCCGCACAGACAGATACGGCCGTATCAAAATCCATTGGTACATATTCCCCGCTTTGATACCATACCGCAAGTTTCGTGTGAGGCAGGATAACAGCCGGATAAATCCGCATGGTATCAGGCGTCAAAGCCAGAAGCCTTTTGGCAGTAAACCATGCATCTGACGGCTTCGTATCCCCGGGAAGTCCCACCATCATTTGAAGCCCAAGAGACAATCCGGCTTCTTTTACCAAATGCGACGCATGCTCCACATCTTCTGCAGTATGTCCGCGCCCGTTTCTTTTCAGCACATCGTTTTTCATGGACTGTGCGCCGAACTCGACTGCCGATACGCCATACTGCTTCAGCCATGACAAAAGCCCGGAAGAAACAGCGTCAGGCCGTGTAGAAATCCGGATCCCTGCAAATCCGTCTTTTCCAAGGAACGGCTTTGCAGCTTCAAGATACTTACGCATAGTATCTTCAGGAAGCGCGGTAAAGCTGCCGCCAAAAAAGGCAATTTCTGTATTGGATCTGTCTGCTATATGGCTTTTGGCATCTGCAAGAGTACGCTGCACTTCTTCTACAGAAGGAGCGCTTATGTTGCCGGAAATGGCCTTT
>ERZ1643249.1850-NODE-1850-length-20527-cov-5.722939_pt1 | contig 20527 bp, 10 predicted proteins | sample MGYA00579263_ERZ1643249 | MGnify/ENA primary metagenome ERZ1643249 (study PRJEB29033, sample SAMEA4952264) | chicken gut metagenome | biome: Broiler Chicken; feature: Gastrointestinal Tract; material: Caecum | place: Ireland | collected 2018 | study: Broiler... | reverse complement strand
GATATCGGTGAATTTGTTTTTCAATTTTTACTCCCTGAAAAGGCAGTTGTTATTGATACGATTCGTGAAAATATCCGTACATACAATGAACTCCAGGATAAGATCATCAAGGATGAAGAGAAAAAAGCCGATCTTGAAAAAATTACAGGGAAAGGGGATGAATATCGAAGAGATTCTCGGGAGAGCGAACTTGCACAAGGATGCGCTGTTGTTAGCGAGTTAAGCGAGGCGGAAAGTGGATATCGACGTCAAACTGAAAAGAGAGCGTTGGCGGAACATCATCTTATGCAAGAACAAACGCGGGTTAAGGCATATCAAACTGAGCTGGATCAGATTAAAGAACTTATCTATTCTTTAACGCATAATGAAAAATATTTGGCTTTGCAGAAAATTAATACAGACTTATCTCATGCGGAGGAAAAGAAGGGAAGACTTTATGACCGTGTGCAAGATCTTGATGCAGCAATTTTGACGGAAGCTAAAATTGCTGAAAGCATCGGTATAAAGAGTAATTTTTTACGTCTTTCAAAAGCGAAAGAGTACGAAGCCTTTCAAAAGGCATTTCAAAAATATTCGGAAAATTATCGCTTGGAGTATGACCAAAGAACGGGAGAAAAAAGTCGAATCGAACTCGAAATAGAGAATATTAAACAAGAAAAGGACGGATTAGAGGCGGAAAGAGATAAACTAAGTAAAGGACTTCCATCTTATAAGTCTGAGGTGGAAATACTTATGAAGCTAATTCAACAGGGCTTGTCTGATCAGGATGGAAAACCGATTAAAGTAATGCCGCTTTGTGAGTTAATTGAAATGCGAGAGGGGGAAGAACAGTGGCGTAATGCGGTTGAGGGTTATCTCAATACAAGGCGTTTTGATTTATTTGTTTCAGATCATTATTATGATGAAGCGCTTCGTATTTATGAAAAATATAAAATTCAATATAAAATACACGGAGTGGGGCTTGTAAATTCTGCTAAAATACAGGAACGAGAGACAATTCCTGGTTCTCTTGCTGAAAAAATTGTAACAGATAGCGACGATGCGCGGAAATACGTTGTGTACTTGATGGGCAATGTGATGTGTGTCGATTCCGAAGATGAGCTGAAACAGCATGAGCGCGCAATTACAAGGACGGTTATGGTCTATCAAAATAAAGCGGCTCGACAGACGAAACAAGAGATATATACTACGCCGTATATTGGTCGAAAAGCCAGTCAGATTCGGTTAGAGCAGGTCAGATCTCGGATAGAGGAATTGGCAAATTTGCTGAATGAAAAAACGCAAACTGTTCGCAATCTGGACGCATCAATCAGGGAGATGCATGGAAGCAAAATCAGTTATATTGAAAGCTCGATTGGAGTTTGGGCGGAACATGATGCTGTATCAGCTGAAATAAAGCGGTTGAAGACAATGTTGTCTGAGGCGGAGCGTAATAATGATTTAATCCCTAAAATCGAGCGGCATAGGAGTATGGAGCTGGACATGGAGTCTCGAATTGCGACAGGCCAAAAAAACATTAATGAGTATGAGTTTCAAATCAGAGAAGCGCGAAAGAACGAACAGGAGTTGTTGGCCGAGATTACGCAAGTAAAACCGCTTGTCGAACAACTACAATCCGATCCGTCTTTATGGAACGAAATCGAGGTATACCGTAAGCAAAATCAGATGTCGGCTTCAGAATATCGATCCCGTGCATCGAATATGAAAACTAATTGCATTCGAACGGAAGAGAATTTGAAAGGCAGAATGCAGTCCTATATTGATAAATATGGCTTTGATGCTACGGCACAAATAGACAGCCTTGATGTGTTTTATCGGGAATATAACGAAGTTATTTTGCGAGATCTTGCGCAATTTGCGGAAAAATTGGAAGAAACAAAACAAAACGCAAGTACGGCATTTAAGGAATCGTATATCTCTGAGATCAGACGCCATATTGGGGATGAAAAAAAGAATATCAACAAATTGAATCATGTTTTGGCGCAAAGACCGTTCGGCCCTGACGGGGAAGTATATCAATTTCAGATTGGAAGAAGCCTCCAACGTGAATTTGGCGAATATTACGATATCTTTATCGGAACGGAGGACTTTGATTATAAAGATCTGTTTACCTCTCAATTAACTGAAAAGAATGCAGCGCTTATGCAGGAATTGTTCGATAAATTGACGTCAACCACGCGTTCGGATCAGCAGGAAAAAATAATCAAAGATTATACTGATTATCGCAAGTTTATGAGTTACGATATCGTGATAACGAATAAACGCGGGGAGAAATCTTATTTTTCCAAGCTCAATGAGAGTAAGAGCGGGGGAGAAATACAAACGCCGTTCTACGTTATTATTGCAGCTTCGTTCGATCAAATTATGCACAGCGGATACGGCCAAAGGTCGCCCGGATGCCTTGTAATGTTTGATGAGGCGTTCAACAATATGGACGGAGAACGTATTCGGTCACTGCTTGAATAATATGCAGAACTTGATATTCAACCGCTTATTGCTGTCCCTACGGAACGGGCGAAGTCAATCCATCAATATGTCACCACTATCGTTGCTCTTGTCAAAAGCAATCATCGAATCGTACCTAAAGTACATATTAAAGTATCATGAATTATTCCAAAATCATTTTAAACAAACTGTTGGACAAGCTTGACAGACGCCAAGTAAAGCATGGCGTCGCTTCAGTTTCCCGAAGGATTTTCCTTGAGAATAAGGAAGACGTCGATGTCTTTTCAAAGTATTGGGGCGATGATGCTTATTTATATCGAGATGAAATTGACGGAGCAATCAAACAGCTGGAAAGCCTTGGATTTGTTCGAGCAATATATGACAAGGCAACGTCTTTTTTGATCAAGGTATTTTTGGTTGAAGAACACGCTTCCGAAGCTTTTTTGTACCTGGGGCGGACTCCCGAGGCCGTGAGGATTGCAGAAAATATCAAGGACGGACAGACATTGCTTAAGACATTGCGAGAATCAACGACGTCTTATTGCTTTCTGCAGAAAATGCTTGATAACTTGCAGTCTGGAAAGTCTTGTAAGCAATATTTCAAATCGTATGACGAGTTGGCGGAAATTGTAAAAGCAGTTAAAGCGATTGAGGAAAATGATGAGGAAATTTTGCTTCGAAATTTCAGTAAAAAGAAATTTAAGGATTCGAAATTTGTTGAAAGGATAGGAGCAAAATTGCTTAAAATATTCAATACCTTTGGGGAAGAGGAGTTTTCTTCTTTTCGTGAGCTGTGTGAGCGTTATCTGATTGTTCGGGATACTGGATATGCTATCGTGAAGCATGGATTAAGGCTTTTGATTAATCGGCAGGAGATCGACCTTGATGCTTTGGGGATTGATTTTTGCTTATCCGATTCTGCGATTGAACAGATGGAGATTAAGGAAATCACACGCAAAAAAGTAGTAACGGTTGAAAATTTAACCACATTTCATTATTTTGATGAAAAAGACGCGATTGTAATTTATTTGGGAGGCTATCATAATGCCGTAAAGAGAAAACTTCTCAAAAAACTCTCGGTTTTTGATTCACAGCTCGAATGGTTTCATTTCGGGGATATCGATTGGGGTGGGTTTGAAATTTTTATGGACTTGAAACGAAAAACAGGTATCAATTTTCATCCGCTTATGATGGGAATTGATGAATTAAGGACATACCGCAGCGAGTGCGCTCCATTGACTTCAGAGGATAGACAGAGACTGCAACGGCTATTGAATGATACAGATGCAGCTTTTTTCTATCCTACAATTGAGTTTATGCTTAAGAACGGTTATAAATTAGAGCAAGAGTCAGTCGTCATGAAGAGATTCTAAAATTTAACCTTTGAGTAAGTTTTATGAATTGGGAGTTTGAAACTGGCTAAAACTAGTTGCCCAATATTTTCAGTAATAATTTAATATATTTAAACTTAAAGGGTGCATCTAATTGGTGTGCCCTTTCTATAAAATTATGGTCAAAAATTAAAATAGAGGGTTTACATGTAAGAATTACGCCGCTTGATAATAAATTCAAAAGAAGCCGAAAAGAAAGTATTTAACTATTCTTGGTTGTTATTGCTAATTTGTCAAAATATATTTTTTAACATCTTGAAAATGGATGACGTGTGTGTTATAATGGTAAGAAAATATTAAATTTGTAAAATATGTTTTCGTTGCTTATATGGAGATGTAAAGCCAGATGTAACATTAAACGCTTTAGGGTAAGCTCTTCATGGCGTAGGAATAGTAATAATTAAGGGGAATACATATGGCTTCTTTGACGCATGTCTGTATGTGGATTGGAAACGGTTGGAAGCGAATCACTGTAGAGCAAGCAGCAAAATTGCATCCTGGTGGTACAGTATCCGCTCGTAGCGGTTTATTCATGTGTGAGCTGTGTGGACAATACGTTACTCTTACAGATGAAGGTCACAGAACCCGTTACTTCAAACACAGTGCATATGAAAAAAGTAAAGAGTGCCCTGAGCGTACATTTGGACCCAGTATAACGTCTTCTTATGAATCACAAGAACATGAATTACCAATTCGCATTGTAAATATATCTTCTTCATCTTTTAGCTTTGAAGTTGGTTTAATTCGTGTTCCTAAAAATTTAATTGCTAAAAATTTACAAATCATTCTTAAGCCCAAGGAAGCGTATTTTGGAGCATATATTTTTACAAAAGAGCGATTAAGGCAAGATGCAATTACATATCTTCCTCTTGGAGAAAGACCGTTCAAAAATTATATTCTAGATCTGCAAAATGGGAATAGGGAATTACGAAATTTTTGGCCGGAAGCAATCAAAGGAATAGATCCAGAAGGTACATTGTTTGAGAGAAGTTCTGGAAAGAAAATATTATATGATGCTGACGTGAGGATTCAGAATGAATACTATCTCTTAAAACGAGGATATGAGATTGATCAAAGTCAATACAACAGCATAAAAATTGTACGGGTCGCCAAAAAACAATATGACTGGGAAGTTTGGACACTCTACTTGGTTTCTGCTTCAGACTTGAATGAAGAAGCTGCTCGTTTTTTTCTTAATTTTCATTGTCGTTTGACAGATAACCCGGTTTTATTACAGCCGGTGTGGCCGCTGTTTGTTGAAGGAAATTATATTATAAAACACAATCAATCCAGTATATACATGCTTGTAGAGGGAAATGCGGCTTCTTTTAAAACGTTTCCTTCATCTACAGTTCATCGATTAATTAACAATTCAACTCAATTGAAACTCTATGAGGTATTTTGTTCTAATAGACAACAATTAATTTCGGTGGGACGGACTCGGGCTTTAGAGTATACTTATTTTTGGCAAGAGCCATTGATTCAAGAAGGAAAACTTCCAGAAATTAAAGTAACTGATGGCGACGAGAATCAGATTTTTCCAGGTGAAACTTATATTTTGCCGAGTAAAAAAATGTTGCATATTTGATAATACTGAAAAACGACAACTTAATAGAAAAACGAAAAATTATTGCAGATGTAAATCTTGAATTCGGCGATATTACGTTCGGTTTAAGTATACAAGTTATTATTGGGCTTGATGTTGTTTGGCAAATTGATTTTAAAAAACAACGTTCTATCATTCCAGATGATGGAATGAAACTTTTAAAATATATTACTGCGGGTACTGGAGCTACGATCCCACTTCCGCACTCTTTGCGAAATATTTTAGCTGGAATGAAACGCTTCCCGGAAATATGTCAATGGATCAGGAAATGTATAAAAAAAGGTTGCATCAATGAGCAATCTTATCGTAGGCTGCAGGACGTTTATCGGAAAAACAGTATAAATAAATAGGGGAAATATCATGAATTACACGAATATTCTTACGAAAGATGAAATAGTTGCGCTCTGTACAATTGTCTCAGGGAAAGCATTCAAAGAGTTTTTTAAAAGCAATGAACAAGAGTTTATAAAAATTAAAAAAGGGTTTCGGGCAAAATCTTTGTCGGAAGAAGTTGCATTATCGACAGCTATAGCGAATATTGATAAGCCATTTATTTCGCAGTGGATAAATAAGACAGTGGATAAATGGTTAAACGAAATTCAAAAAAATATAGAAAAGTTGGAAGGGGAAGGCATTTCACATGATAATGCAGTTGCAACAACCATGCTTGATTCTTTATTCGTCAATAATATTGATTTGTATTTAAAATTGACGGGACAAGATTTAGAAGACGAGGCATATTCTAAACTTCTTGAAAAGATGGGAGAGATTCAAAGCGCTCGCGAAAAGAAAGTGAAAGTTGATGAGCAGATCAAGAATATTGAATCGGAAAATCATCGTCTCTCTGAAGAAATCGAAGCCGTTCATCAGAAGATGAATGCAATGAAGGGAGAATATGAACAAATAATTAAGGAGATTGAAGAAGAAAAAGGATCGCTAATTTCTTCGTTGGAGGAAGCAAAAAAACGAATAGATCAGTTACAGACCATTCCGGATACCATAAAAAACGAAAATCCGGCTGAACTTGCGTTATTTGATGATACAAATATTTCCATGTTACCTTCTGAGGATAATGACGAAATCGTATCATTGTGTCGTGTTATTACAGATTACAACAATCAGAGATGGCTTATACGTTTAGCAGATTTAAATCATAATGGAGATTATCAAATTTTTCATAGGGACGAAACTCTTCCCCCGTTGTTTAAAAATAGGGATAAGATTTACTTTAAAGACGGCCCTTCAAGCGATGGAAGTTATGGCATTTGGAATTGGACTTCTTGGCCTAATGAGAAGGATTCATCAAAGGACTATATTAGGTCACAGTATAATAATGCTCTTGATGTAATTGAAGTTATCGTTATAGAGGATGCGACAAATCTTGATGATTTAGTGGAAAAATTGAAGGCGGGGGTTGCCTATGAGCTCCATAGTCATAGGATTTTATTTGCATGTCATTCTGTGTATGGTAAATATGTAGGAATCTTGTGTGAGATTGAATGGCTTAAAATTGTAAACGGAAATGCAGCTTTCAAGGATGAGTGCTATGAGGTGCCGATATATGAATTCTCTGATGGAGATATTTTGCATTTAGAAAATGTCTTTTCGTTTTATCGGCATGCCTTTTTAGGACTTCCCGTTTTTCTTTATTATTTGAAGCAGCCTATTGAAATTGTGAAAGATATTGTTTTTTCTTCTATCTCGTGGCCTGCATACAAGGCGAGAGGTGGAATTCGTGCAGATTATAGTGCTTTTAAGGAGTTTCTCGGAGCAGTTCCAGTTGATGATTTAGTTAGTCAGATCGGAACCAAGTGTCAGTGTTCTAATGTTGTTGCAAAAGAATTATTAAATGAATTTTTAAATCATGTATTACGATACTTTAATGGAGAAGCCTTGGAGAACCAAATTTTAATGTCTGCTCTTTCAATTAATACGGAGCTTCAGGAAAAAGTGAAAGCTCTTATTCGCATTGATTGGGAAAAAGAGAATAAGAGTTTGTTAGAGGAAGCGCAGAAAAAAATAGATTCACTTGGCGCTGAGTTAGAAGATAGACAAAAATGGTTAACAGAAGCGAATGAAAAATTGAATAAAGCTAAATTAGAAGATCAAAAATGGGCAGATGTGATTGCTGAAAAGCAAAAACTTGCAGGAGATGTCGAGAAGACCGTTGCCAAACGAATCCAAGCAGCTCGCGAAAATGTAGCAGATTTTATTACAGAGATGGCTTTTGTCGGCGGACAGCCTGTACATAATTCAATTACAATGATAAATTCGTTATATCATTTTTCTCCTGCAGTTGAACCTCGCGATGATCTTGAGCCTCTTTCCTCATGGGATGATGTAATCAGTACAGTGTCGATTGAACTTGGAGAAGCTGGCGTTGCGGATCAATATGTCAACGGGTTGGCCGCTTTCCTTTGCGCTGCTTATCTTGAGAAACAACCCTTGCTCCTTGTCGGACCGAACGCAATGCAAATTGTTGAGGCCTTTAGCGCAGCAGTTTTAGCTCAGCAGTATGGTGTGCTCAGTTGCGAAGGTGTTTTTGGCAATCAATCAATTAATGAAATTGGCAAACATGGAGAAGATGTTGTAATAATCAATAATCTTTTTACAAGCGGATGGATAAACAGACTGCCGGAAATACTTTCCCAAAAGGATATTTTCTATGTCGTAACTCATCCCTATGCAGAAGATATTCAAGTTGAACCTAAAAGCCTGTATGGGTTTATGTTGCCACTTTTTACAGAGACTTTTATAGATAAAAGGCCAACAGGAGAATTCCATGGAGGTTATTTTGCGAATGGCTTTAAACCAAGCTCAACATCAAATGGAAAGCGAAAAGAGTTGCCTATTCTTTCAAAATTAAATTTGAGCCCGTATACCGTTAATCGGATTAATAGTCTTGTTTCTACGATGTATCATATTGATTCTACTGTAACTATGGATGATGTCTTTTTGCTTGCTGTTTTTCCTATCGCTTTTGCTTCAATGGATGCTGATGCTCTTAAAGAAATATTGACTAACAACCAACAAGAGGCAGGCCTTTCCAAAGAATTAAATAGCAATTTGCAGAATTTGATAGAGAAAGTAGTATGAACTATGGCGATAAGCTGCTGTTAGAAGTGTCACAGCAGTACCAAATTTATAGAGGCGAACAAGAAAACGAGAATGAGTGGAAGGCTCGGGTGATTTATAGCATTTGCGGAATGATGGCTTATGCCTCGCTTTGGGATGATTTGGAAGAATCTATATCTCTCATTCACTTAAAGCATAAAATTTCCAGTACACTTTTCAATTATAAATCTCTCTATCCAGAGATTAAAAAATATCTACCCAGCAATTCTGTAGAACTTGAAGCTGAGATCTTTAATCAGTTTCTAAATGCAGGTGTAATCTATCATTGTCCTCACAGAATATCTCCATCAGCGAAACATGAGGAATTATTTAGCGACATTTTATTTCAAAGAGGCATCGCTTTAGATCATATTTCCTGTGTATCCGGCATTGGTTTTTATGCAAATCAAAACGGCGGAATTAATCCCGATGAGGTAAAAGCGATGTTTGGATTGGGTAAAGACAATTTATTAGAATTGTGGCATAAAACAGTCGTGAATGCATCTTGGATTCGCGATGTAGTCTTTGAAAATAATGTAGAATATCTTCGCTTACAACCTCCGTACCGGAATGGGTGTTGGGAAAAGAAACCAGAAACGATGGGCGGTATTTCGATTCTTAGAACGGGAGAGAAAGGCTCACAGCTATATTATCTTTATCGATATATAGATGGAATAATGGAAGTTAGCCCGCTTCCAACGTGGCGGGTAGAGGCCTATCAATACAGAGTGCTTTCCTGCGCCTGTCTTTCGAATTATGGGACGCTTCCACCCATAGAGTATTTTGAAGATGGTTCCTTGGTACATCTGTGTTTGAATTATTTGTTGCCTCCGGCTGAAATGGATTTTTTAAACCTTTATAGTTGGCCCGAAACATGTACAACTCTTCCATGCAACTTTAAGCGGAAGCTTTCAAAGGAAGTATTTATTGCGATTAAAAAAATTTTATTGAGTGAAGGATACGAATTGAAAAGGGGGATGATTTGATGCCAAACGGTGCAAATTCTGTCCATAAGCAATTACGGACAGAGTTGGAAGATTACATTAAATCTCAGTATTTTGGAAAATCGCCGATATTGCTTTCAGCGCTTAGTAAGCATATTGACGATGAGGGATTACTTTATCAAAAACCTTTTATTGAGTCTTCTCCAGCTTATGTAACTGTACCAAATGGGATTGAAACAGCGTCTATTGATCCTTGGCTGAAAAATTATTTTGGGCAATTAGCAGCATCCGGAATTGGCGTCTTTCCGTCTCCGTTTGCTCATCAGATATCAGCGTTGGAGGCGGCGAGCAGAGGGGAAAATTTATTTGTGGCTACTGGTACTGGCTCTGGTAAAACGGAATGCTTCATGTGGCCGCTTCTTGCTAAGATGGCGATGGAAGCGAGAAACTTTAAGGATTCCTGGGCAAAGCGAGGGGTGCGAGCCATTATTATGTACCCCATGAATGCTTTGGTATCTGATCAGGTTAGCCGGCTCAGAAGGATGATCGGAGATCCAGAAAAGAAGTTTATCAGAATATTTAGGAGTACCTGCGGGAACGATGTGCGCCGTCCTCAATTTGGCATGTATACAGGGAGAACTCCTTACCCTGGATTGCAGCCGTCCAAGGAGCAAGACAGGAAGCTTGCAAGAACTTTGGCGAGGATGTCATTTCCGCAGAGTGATTCTGAAAAAGCTTTTTTTGATCAACTTCTAAATGAGGGAAAAATACCGGCTAAGGAGGATATGAAAGAGTTCTTGCAAGGGCTTTCAGACAGTAGGCATATTCCCAATGCTGAAGATGCCGAGTTAATAACCCGTTTTGAAATGCAGCAATTTTGTCCGGATATTCTTATCACAAATTATTCAATGTTGGAATATATGCTGCTGCGCCCCAGAGAACAAAAGATTTGGGATGATACACGAGAGTGGCTTTCTTTGAATCATGACAACAAGTTGCTATTTGTTATTGACGAAGCGCATATGTATCGTGGATCATCAGGCGGGGAAGTAGCCTTATTGATTCGAAGGCTTTTTCATAAACTTGGGATCGGAAGAGATCGTGTGCAGTTTATCCTTACGACTGCGAGTATGCCCAATAAAGATCAACAGGACAGGGATTCTGTTATGAAGTTTGCAAACGAACTTACTGCTTCTGATTCAGAAACCTCATTTTGTTATCTTACAGGAAAGAGAGAAGACATTGATGGTCAGTTGAAATACGATATTCCCGTCGAACTTCTATTAAATTCTGATCCAAGTCAATTTGAGGAGAAAGAGGATTTAAGACTTTCAGCGCTTCTATCTTTTTGGCGTCAATTGGAAGGCTTTGATTCTGGTATTCATACAGTGGAGTCGATTTACAATTGGATGTATGATAATCTTCTTTATTATCGTCCCTTCCACGAACTGATTAAATATTGCCGTGGGAATGCAGTATCATTAGGTGAACTTTCGTCTAGCATTTTCCCGACTCTTAGACCAAATGATGCTTTAAGAGCCACGAGCATTCTTTTAGCAATTGCTCCGCTTGCCAAAAATGCAAAAGGGTCTGTCCTTTTTCCTGCGCGTATGCATATGTTGTTTAAAGGCATCTCAGGGGTTTATGTTTGTGCCAATGCGGATTGTTGCCATTCTCACTCGGAGGGAGGGCTTACTTTAGGAGAAGTTTACTTATCTGATGGTCATTTAACTTGCCCGCATTGTGGCAGTGTAGTGTATGAAATCTATAACGACAGACGTTGCGGGGCTCTGTTTTTCAAGGGGTATGTGCTTGAAAACAAATTAGGACTGCATGGGAATGTATACCTTTGGCACTACCCGGGACAATTAATGGATCGAAGGATGAAAGAGATCCATCTGTTTATTCCCACAGGAGATTTTGAATTACCTCAAAAACAAGGGAAAAATGCTGTAAGACCATGCTATCTTGATGTAAAGAGTGGATTTGTCAACTTTTTCGATGATTCATGGGCGGGCAAGCCAGGAATTAGGAAACTATATTATAGCAATTTTTCTGCAAAAGGAAGACCGCAGATTATTACATTTTCAATTTGCCCGCATTGTAAACATCAGCTTTCATCGATGCAACTTACCTCATTTAGTACACGGGGGAACCAGTCCTTCTTTAATTTGATCAAAGCGCAGTTCCAATTACAACCAGCAGTACCAGGAAAAGATAAGGATCCTGACCGTTTTCCCAATGAAGGGCGAAAAGTCTTACTTTTTTCCGACAGTCGTCAACGAGCGGCAAAGTTGGCACGAGATATGTCTGATGCATCTGATATTTCTGCCGCAAGACAACTGATTGCGATTGCCGTTAAAACTATGGAGCAGCAACCAGTCGAACAGTCTATGAATAGCCTTTATGACTATTGTTGCCTTGCGGCTGGACAACGTCATGTGCAATTGTTTCATTCTTCCGAAAGAGTAAAATTTGCTGACGACTGTATTGCCGCATTAAACAGTTACAATCGGTATGTAAAACGGGGAAGAGGTTATATCCCGCGCTTTACAATCGCAAATGCACCTGTACAGATGCAAGAATATTTGCTCCGATTATTTGCGGGTGGATATAACACTTTGTACGACTCCGCTACGTGTTGGATTGAACCGACGGACCAAGCGCTTTTTGATGCGGTCGAAGAGCTTAATGAGAACCATATAAATGTTAGTGATGAAGAATTTCTTGGGCTTTTCAATGCTTGGATTCTGTCAATATGCGATACATCTACCGCTATCGGTCATACCATTAGTGATACTGTGCGAATGAAAGTCCGTCCTAGTTATGGTGGATATGGGCTTGATAAAGACTGGAGCTTTTCAGGTACTATTCGTGAGATTATGGGGTGGAATGACGGAAATATAACAGAATTGACGTGGAAACGCGTGTTGAGAGAATCATTTCTCGATTTAGCGCAACCAGACAACGGAAAGTTGTATATCGACCTTTCAAGAGTAAAACCTCGTTTTGACGATGCACATATATGGTATAAGTGTGATCAATGCGCTGAATTAACTCCTTTTCTGCTAAAAGGCAGATGTCCAAGCTGTGGGTCAGTACATATTCATAAACTGGAGAGTGAAGAGTATGACGCTTTTAGTTTTTGGAGAAAACCTGTCTCGGATGCGCTTCAAGGGGCACCCATTCATGTAATTGATACAGAAGAACATACGGCACAGCTTTCGCATAAAGACCAACGAGATGACCTATGGAGCAAAACAGAGCAATATGAGTTGCGCTTTCAGGATCTGATTCAAGATGGAGAAACGCCTGTTGATATACTTAGCAGCACAACGACGATGGAAGTAGGCATTGATATCGGTTCTTTGGTTGCCGTTGGGTTACGAAATATTCCTCCTACGCGAGAAAATTACCAACAACGTGCTGGCCGTGCAGGCAGACGCGGCTCAAGTTTGTCTACAATTGTGACATTCTGCGAAGATGGACCTCATGATACTTTATATTTCAATAACCCGATTCCCATGTTCCGTGGAGATCCGCGCAAGCCTTGGATTGATGTCAGAAGCGAGAAGCTGCTTCAGCGTCATATGGCTATGGTTATCATACAGGAGTTCCTCTCTGAAAATTTTGTGAGCCTTGATACAGTTTCGGCGGCAGACTTTCTTCAAAATCGACTGGATGCTTTTAATAGCTATTTGACATCTTACAATATTGATAAAGATAAACTTCTTTTACCGACGAATGCTATTTTTCATTATTCGGTTTTTGAAGAGGATCTAAAAAAAGCTTTGGAAACCCTTAAGGAAAAATGTCAAGCCCATCCAGAGCTCTTTGGCGTGGAAGAAGGGGCGAATGCCGATGATGCGAAGATACTTTTGGATGCCCTCTATGAGGAGGGAATTATACCTACGTATTCGTTCCCCAAGAATGTTGTCAGTACTTATATTCCCAATATGTATGGAAAGATCCTTTATGAGGTTGAACGTGGACTTGATGTGGCGATAGGCGAATACGCACCTGGAAGAGCAATTGTGGTTGATAAACAAACTTATCAGATTGGAGGATTTTACTATCCGGGAAGCGAACGTCGCCATGGACAATCGCTTTCGCCAGCACGGGCATATACAGAAGATCCAAATTATGTAAAGCAAATTCTTTCTTGTACTAAGTGCGGTTGGTTTGGCTTAAAAGAAGAGAATATTACAACTTGTCCATTTTGCGGGAATGGCGATTTGAGTCTTTCTCGTCAGATGATGCGCCCTTGGGGATTCGCTCCAAGGAATGCAGAGGCGATACCTGAGGTGCAATTATCAGAGGAATATTCTTCCGTACAACAACCATTATACTCCACTTTACCACAAGCAGAGGAAATGAGCCTTGCTCCAGGTTGTAAAAATATACGAATCGCTTCAAGATCAAATCAGCGAATCATTATGATGAACAAAGGCACGGAAGAGAAAGGGTTTATGGTCTGTAAAGACTGTGGCGCATCAATGCCGGGTGATGATGTTTCGGTTTTAAAAGACATAAGAAGACCATATAAGTCAAAGTATGCTCGAGGCGAATGTCGTCACATTAATGCTTTTAACGTAAATCTTGGTTATGACTTCATAACTGACATGCTGGTTCTTGAATTCAAAATTGACGATAAAATTATTGATATTAAGCGAAATGATAATCCTTGGCTTGGGCGTGCTGCACAATCATTGGCAGAAGCATTGCGATTAGCGGCAAGCAAAAGGTTGGATGTTGAATTTACGGAACTAGTTACCGGTTATCGTCTTAGAACGGGAGTAAAAGCTTCCTACGTTGATATCTATCTTTATGACAGTTTATCAAGCGGTGCTGGTTATGCCGTTAGTGTTTCAAATGTAATAGCTGAACTGCTTGCCGATATTAAGGAACAATTAAGCGCTTGCGATTGCGGGTCAGCGTGTTCTAAATGTTTGAAGCATTACAGGAACCAACATATACACGGTATGCTTGATCGTTTTGCGGCTCTACAGCTTCTTGCATGGGGCGTGGATGGACAGGTGGCTCCACCTCTTCAATCAGAGGAACAGATAAAAAAGATTAAACCATTAATTAATATCCTTAAACAATCCGAATGTGAAATTTCTATAAGTGACACGATAGAGGCAGTTGGAAGGGAAGGTTCAAAGAAAATTGTTATTTATCCAGCAATGTGGGTTGAACCCTGTGCAGACAATACTATTTTTATAAGTGATGCTTATATAAAATATGCCAAGCCGTATGCTGTTCAGAAAATTCTCGACAATCTTTGAATTAACTTTTTTAATTTAAAATGGCCTGATTTAAGAAAGTGAACCTGTTATAATGTTACTATGTTTTTTTATTGGATGGGTCATGAGATTTTACTAAAAAGATTTACAAATGAATATTTTTATCTTTCGGGAAGTTGTAAAAATGAGGATTCAAATTAGAATTTTAAACTATGAAGCGGATGGACATGACGATACGTGTATTTGATTAATTGATAGACGTTTTTATATACAATTATAATTTTTATTTGGACTGTCTATAGATTAATAATGATTTAGACAGGCTTATGGAATCATTAAGTAATATAAAGGCTAGAATGCGTTCATCTTATTGGACCATCTAAAAGCATTTGTAAAAAAAAATTTTTACATCAATTGAGAATCTAATGAGGGGCTGTATGAAAAAAGATATTTTTATTAAAGAGTATTCGGAGAAATTAAAGTGTGAAAAAGCATCGCTTTTTATCGGGTCAGGAATATCAAGAAAATCTGGGTATGCCAATTGGAAGGATATTTTAAGAGAGTGTGCAGAAGAAATTAATTTGGATGTCGATAAGGAAAGTGATTTAATTACGCTTGCTGAATTTTATGTTAAAGGAAAGCAACGGACAAAAATCGATCAGACAATAGCATCTTATTTTAAAGATAAGAATGGCGAGCCATGTATAACCCATCGCATATTATCCACTTTTCCTGTAAAAAGCATTTGGACAACAAATTATGACACACTTATTGAGCGTTCTTTAGCTAAAGCTGATATTTCGTATTCGGTTGTTACTAATGATGAATCTTATGTCTCACTTGATCCAACTGCAAAAGTAAAGGTACATAAAATCCATGGCGATATAAATAATCCAAGTCGCTGTGTAATAACACGAAAGGACTATGAAAAATTTGAGGAAACTCACGATATTGTTTTGTCAGAACTGAAAGGAGAAATGTGTACAAACTCTTTTCTTTTTTTAGGCTATAGCTTTAGTGATATAGATATACAGCATATCTTGTCTAAAATAAGACTTATTTACAATGATGATCATCCACAGCGTCATTATTGCATAATGGAAAAAATTAAAAAAGAAAATTGTGAGGATGAAAATGATTTTTTGTATAAGGAAAATAGGCAAAATCATTATATTAATGACATGCAATCATATGGACTAAATGTTGTTTTAGTGGATTCGTACGATGAAATAGAAAACATATTAAGGGAGATTAGTATTCGAGTTCATTTAAAAGATATATTAGTTAGTGGTGCATACGAGGAAGCAAATACTTTATCAAAAAATAGAATTTCTCCATTTGCTACAAGTTTAGCACAAAAACTTATTGAAGAAGATTTTAGAATTATTACTGGTTATGGGAAAAATTTAGGTTCTGATGTTGTTGCCGGCGCTTTTTTAGGCTGCTGCAATGTTGGAATTCAACCAAAAGATTTTAATGAAAACGTTATTCTCTGTCCTTTCCCTTATAAGCTACCTGACTCATCTAATAGGTCGGCTATTTATACAAGTTTAAGAGAAAATATGGTTTCCAAGACTAGAATCAGCATTTTTATTTGTGGAGAAAAATATGCCAAAGGTTCTAAATCTCCTATTCATTCCCCTGGGGTTCTTGAAGAATATAGGATTTCTAAAGAGCAAGGAAATTTAATCATTCCATTAGCGACTACAGGGGGAGCGGCAAGAACCATTTGGGATATTGAACAAAACGAGCTGTCTTTTTCAACACGTTTAGAAGGGTTTCAGAAATTAGAGACTGAAGTTGATCCAGAGAAGCTTGTTGATATTGTAATTTCAATGAGACAAGAATATTCAACAAGGTATCAATAAGGAGGAATAGCGATGGGCCATAAAATATTTGTTTCTTATAAATATCATGATACGGATGTACAAAAAATTACATCTAATTATTTTCATAATGATACAGCAAGAGATTATGTCGATCAACTGCAGAATTATTTTGACAGAACCGATGATGTTTATAAAGGTGAAGACGACGGTGAGGATCTATCACAATTGACAGAAGATGCCATTTGGGCTCAATTAAAGGACAGGATCTATGATAGTACTTTGACTATTGTATTGATATCTCCCAATATGAAAGAAAGATTGCGCGAACGAGATCAATGGATTCCATGGGAAGTGTCTTATTCTCTAAAGGAAGTATCAAGAAAAAATAAAGCTGGTAATATGGTAATAAGTAGCAGTAATGCCATATTAGCAATAATCCTCCCTAATCGTAGCGGATCGTATACATATTTTTTGGAGGATAAAAGATGTTGTTCATCGGGTTGTCGATTATTAAAAACAAACACACTGTTTACAATTTTGAGGAAGAACATGTTTAATGTAAAACTACCTGAAAAAAATTTGTGTTCAAATAACGAAGAAATATATCATGGGGATAGTAGCTACATATACTGTGTTAAATGGAAAGATTTTATTGAAACTCCAGCATTATACATAGAAAAGGCGTACCATTTACAAAATTCGATTGAACAGTACGATATATATAAAGAAATAGAATAATTTAAAAATCACTATATCTTTATATAGTTTGTATGTTTGATCTGCATTTTTTATGTAGTGGAAAAGTTTTCCGTGTTTCAGTTAATAATCAAAATTAACGAGAGCAAAAGGCGCACCTGATAGGCGCGTCTTTTGTTGTAAAATATTGCTAAATATACGTTTGCATAAGACTAAAACCGAACTTTTTGTGGGGTAAGTTGGAAGGAAAAACGGTTAAAAATGACCGTTTTCATAGGTTTTTTGGCCATTTTTGGCACTTTTTCGCAAAACCCTGATACCTCTGACTCCGTCATTCGTTGCTGACGCGATTTCGCTCAGCGGCGAACAATCGTTATTCCGTACCTTTCGAACCCGGGTGTCCGGCGAATACCAATTCATACGGCAGCGCATTGTAATAGTTCAGAAGCGCTGAGCTCTCCTTTGACAAGGAGTATCTTCCGCGATGTGCATTGTCCTGCGGGACGGGCGCGCCAAGGCGTTCGATTTCGTCCGTCATCACAAACAAAAAGAGATTGTTTTTTGCGCAAAAGGCACTCCGAAGGAGCGCCTTTTCGTGTGCTGTCGGCAAAGGCAAAAAAATAATTTATGTTTCTTTTAAGTCTTGACAAAGTTTCGCGGGGGGGGGGTATAATGGTATCGTAAATCGTTCGCGTGCCATGGCTGAAAAGGGAGATCCCTGTCTTTCGGATACACAGCGGGAAACATGGTCTGCGCGCGACGGTCCGCAGAGACCGGAAATCGATTCAAAGGAGACAGAATATGAATCAGACAAAACGAAATTGGCTTGCGGCGTTGTTTGCGACGCTTGCGGCGGTTCTGCTCGCCGCAGCGCTGTGCTTTGCGCTGCCCTTCTCCGACCGCCGCGCTTCCGGCGTGACGCTGCGCTTTTCGGCAAAGTGTCCTGAAATCATGAAATTTCAGGTAGAGCGCGATCTGAACAGGCAGATTAAACTTATCTTTGATAAAAACAATATCAACATACCTTTCACCCAAATTGTCGTACATAAAGCGAAGACGGTTTCCGAAGAGAAAATGGCTGATGCGCAGGCTGCACAGAAATTTATAGATGAGCAGCGCAATCTTTCACGCGGTATGGACGAGGACGAAGGCAACCAGTGATATCCGCGGCGGACGTATCAGTTTGAAACAAAAGCGGACGGTTGCGCAAACGAAAACAGGTCGGAAAAAAAACGGAGCTTTTTGCTCCGTTTTTTGTTTGGTAAGAAAAAGGGAACACGAAGGTATAAGTTGTGAAAATTGATTATATCACAAAAAGGCACCGATTCTGCCGACGTTTTCCGTTATAGCATTATATACGCAGAATTATATTAATCCGAGTATTCTGTAACATTTTTACTATAAACGGAGCCTTTGAATGGCACGGGATATATAAATGTCTGTACTCATTGGATATACGGAGTGTAAGCAGAAACAATTTAAAAATAATGCGGCTCCGATGAAGTCTGATCAATTCAGGGTACAGGGAATAGGTATTTCCGCATATATCGGTTTGTTTCTACAAATAATTATAAATCTTATGTACTTTTTTTAACAATGGCATTGATTTATTTTGTGAAATGAGTTATAATATCAGTGAAATTTAGTATGCGAAATACATCAATCAGCGTATTTAAATGATGCGGCTAAGGTACATAGAAAATATAAAGTCATCCGTAAATACGGCATCAACCGGAGATATCCTGAAAAAGTATTTTCTTCGGTTCAATATACAGCAATAATTATGTTATGAGGAGGAAGTTATGTTACCGACATTCAGCAGACGGAAAATCGTAACGGCATTGCTTTTGTTCGTATGGATAATTTGCACAGCGATCGGCATTTGCCTGTTGCATCCCGGCGCACAACTCGCCTCGGCGGCAGAAACGGAAGAAAATTATGTCGCTTCTGTCGGAGATGTAAAGTATACAACTTTACAGACGGCAATTGACTCAGCACAGAGCGGCGAGACAGTCACGCTGCTCAAAGATATAAAGATAGACAGCGCCGGCGCAGTCGTATCTCCGGAAGGGACAAGTCTTGCAGCGTACATAAATGGCAAAAGTCTCACTCTCGACGGCGGCGAACATACGATCTCTTCCGATATATTGCAGATCATGCATGTGATCGGCGGCACAAAAGAATCCCTCGTGACCGTGACAATCAAAAATCTTACGATAAAGAGCATCGGCGGATCCGCCTGCCCGTTGATGACGCGCGGCGGTAATCTTAAGCTTATTTTGGATAATGTCACGCTTGACGCATTCGAACTTGACGCATCCGAAAGTAAGTACGCCAAAAACGCACAGGTGCTGACGATAGCGAGGTATAACAACCAGCCCGTTCCCGCTGACGAACGCCCCGTTGTGATAATACAGAACGGCAGCGAGTTGAAAGCGAACAGGATCGGTTATGCGCTCGAACTTATGACGGCTGCGAACGTGACGGTGACCGACAGTACGCTGTCCGGCTGGTCGGTGATCTATTTCAAAGGAGGCACGCGTGACAGCACCGGTTCCGAAGTTACCGTGGAGAATTCCGTGCTCACGTCGTCTTTGGAAAACGTCAATAATTCTTTCGGCATGATAACGTTTGAGGACGGCGGTATAGAACTTTCGATAAGCAATTCTACGATAAATCTCAGCGCAGACAATACGAGTCTCGCTCTCGTATATTACAGCGGGCAAGGTTCAACGCCGACAGACAACACGGTTGTATTGACGAACAACGACGTTAAGATAAACGGAGGCCCGTCGGATGCAATGCTGGTTGGGATCTCTCCGTCGCTGGCCGAAGAAGTCAAAAGCGATCTGACGATCAGCGGCGGCACAATCAATGTAAGGGTTCCTGCGGAATATCTTGCCGAGGGGTTTAAGCGTTCAAATGGACACAACAAATCTAAATTACAATCAAAGCAGCCGATTCAATGTAAAACAGATAAATACAGTTCCAATAAGCAGTAAAATTAAATTTAATAGGCATCGCACTTTCAAGCGAGAAGCACTTGTAAAATATTCCTCCGTAAAAACAGTTGACATGCCTATTATTATTTGATATGATAGACAGGCAATTCAATAAAAACTTGTGTGCGCCGTTCGCCGGAACGGACACGCTCGGAGTCAATAAATCAGCCTTAGGCTTTATGGTTGATTTGTTGGCTCCAAATTTGGGCTGTGGGCAATACGCCGCTCTCCTCCGAATGTGAGTTCGGAGAGGC
>ERZ1643249.1847-NODE-1847-length-20566-cov-7.142606_pt1 | contig 20566 bp, 16 predicted proteins | sample MGYA00579263_ERZ1643249 | MGnify/ENA primary metagenome ERZ1643249 (study PRJEB29033, sample SAMEA4952264) | chicken gut metagenome | biome: Broiler Chicken; feature: Gastrointestinal Tract; material: Caecum | place: Ireland | collected 2018 | study: Broiler... | reverse complement strand
CTGGTGACGGAGAAGGTGCGTTCCGTAGGAGCGATGCTGGTAAATGCAGATGGAGAGGCATTTATGCATCCGCTGGAGACAAGAGACGTATCAGCGGCTTCCATTATCCGGGAATGTACGGAACGGGGAAAGGGAGTCAAGACTCCCACAGGCTGGGGCATCTGGCTGGATACGCCCATGATTGAGATGCTTCACGGAGAAGGAACGATAGAAAAGAGAATTCCCGCCATGCTGCGGATGTTCCTGAATTACGGCATTGATATGAGAAAACAGCCGATTCTGATTTATCCTACGCTCCATTATCAGAACGGAGGGCTGGAAATCGGAGGAGATGGATTTACAAAGGTGATTCCGAATCTGCTTGTGGCGGGAGAGGCTGTGGGAGGCATCCACGGAAGAAATCGTCTGATGGGAAATTCCCTGCTCGACATCATTGTATTTGGACGCAATGCGGGAAAGGCGGCCGCGGCCAGAGCCAAAGAGGTGGAGCTTGGGAAAATGAATCTTGACCATCTGCAGAAATACGCGGAGGAGCTGGAGGCAGCCGGCCTGCATACAGGAAGCGTATCACCGATGCTGCTGCCGAACTATACATTCAGTATGCCGAGATAGACAGCAGGACACGACAGGAGGGAATGACATATGGGGGTAATACAATGGTTTCAGGAGAATGTATTTTCCAATACGCTGATGATGGTGTTTTTGATTGCTGTCATCGGGTATCTGGTAGGAAGTATCAAAATCTGCGGTCTTGAGCTTGGGACCGCGGGTATCCTGCTTGTGGCTCTGGTCTTTGGCCATTTCGGCGTGGAGATTCCGGATTTGGTGCGGGAGCTGGGACTGATCTGCTTCGTGACCTCGGTGGGCTTTATTGCGGGTCCGAAATTCTTCCGGAATTTTAAAAGCAATGCGGCTTCCTATATTCTGCTCGGAATTCTGGTGATTGCGGCAGGAGCGCTTGTCTGTGTGGCGGTCATCAAAGTGTTTGGAATTCCTACGGATATCAGCGTGGGAATGATGACCGGAGCGCTTACCAGTACGCCGGGACTGGCGGCGGCCCTGGAGGCCACAGGCTCTGACGCGGCTTCTGTAGGTTATGGAATCGCATATCCCTTTGGCGTAGTGGGGGTGGTGCTTTTTGTACAGCTGGTACCCAAAATTCTGAAAGTGGATATGGCCGAAGAACGGGCGAAATTTGAAGCGGCGGCAGGCGTGGAGGTGGAAGAGTACCACAAGACGAAAAAAGAAGAGCTGTTTTACGCGGACAGTATGGGATTCTTCCCATTTTCACTGGCGATTGCTCTGGGAATCATTCTGGCAAAGATCGAGATACCTCTTCCGGGCGGCGCCGTGTTTGCGCTGGGGACTTCCGGCGGACCGCTGATTGCGGGACTTATATTGGGCCATTTCGGCCATTTCGGACGATTGAGCGTGCAGGTGGAGAAGCATGTGCTGGAGTGCCTTAGAGAATTCGGCCTTGCCCTGTTCCTTCTGGGAGCCGGTTCTCAGGCTGGCGCAGGCTTTGTGGAGATTCTGAAGGAGCATGGTGTTATGCTGTTCCTCTACGGAGCTTTGATGACGCTGATTCCCATGTTCATCGGCTATTTCTTTGCCGTGAAAGTGCTGCACCTGAATCTTTTCAATACGCTGGGTTCCATCTGCGGCGGCATGACCAGCACGCCTGCCCTTGGCACGCTGATCCGTGTGGCAGAGACAGACGATGTGGCGAGCGCCTATGCGGCCACCTATCCCATAGCGCTGGTTTCAGTGGTTCTGGCCAGCCAGTTTATCGGGATTTTCCTGTAGCGTCCCGCAAGCCGGGAGCGAGACGAAGCGAAGCGGAGCCGAGCTGCGCGTGGCTTAATGCGGGAAAAAGCTGCGCAGGAGCAGGGGATTACAGATGGTTTAATGCGAAAAGAGACTGCGCAGGAACAGAAACTGTGATACAATATAAGACAGGCTGATACATTATCATTATATGGAGGTGAAAACTATGCGGGAAATTCAGGCACAGCAGATTACGGACGTGGTGGAGCGTCTGTGTATTGAGGCGAATGAACAGCTGCCTGAGGATATCAAAAACGCGATTCATCGCTGCCGCGCATGTGAGGACTGGGAGATCGCCCAGGGGGTTCTGGACCAGATTATCACAAATTTTGAGATTGCAGGAGAGGAGAGGGTTCCCATTTGCCAGGATACGGGAATGGCCTGTGTCTTCCTGGAGATTGGCCAGGACGTACATATTACGGGCGGTGATTTACGGGAAGCGGTAGATGAAGGCGTACGCCGGGGCTATGACAAAGGATATCTCCGGAAATCCGTCGTGCGCGATCCGGTGCGCCGGGGAAATACGGGAGACAATACTCCGGCCATGCTGTACACGGAAATTGTGCCGGGAGAGCAGATAAAGGTGACGGTAGGCCCCAAGGGCTTCGGAAGCGAAAATATGAGCGCTATCCGGATGTTCAAGCCCTCCGCCGGGATCGAGGGCATCAAGGATTTTATCCTGGAGACGGTGGAAAACGCGGGACCCAATCCATGTCCGCCTATGGTAGTGGGCGTGGGAATCGGAGGCACCTTCGATAAGTGCGCTCTTCTTGCGAAGAAAGCTCTGATGCGCAGCACGGAGGAGAGAAATCCCGATCCCTATTACGCAGCTCTTGAAGAAGAGATGCTGGAGAAAATCAACCAGCTGGGAATCGGCCCCCAGGGCTTTGGAGGACGGACTACGGCTCTGGCTTTAAATATTGAAACCATGCCGACTCATATTGCGGGCATGCCCTGTGCGGTCAATATCAACTGCCATGTGACGCGCCATAAGACGGAGGTGATTTGATGGAAAAGCATATTACTCTTCCTCTTACAGAGGAGCTTGCGGATACCCTTCACGCGGGAGATACGGTCTATCTGACCGGGACGATCTATACATCCAGAGACGCAGGCCATAAGCGGATGTGCGAGACCCTTGCAAAGGGAGAAAAGCTTCCCTTTGACCCCACAGACGCGACCATCTATTATGTAGGGCCCACGCCGGCCAAGCCGGGCCAGGTCATCGGAAGCGCAGGCCCCACCACCAGCGGCCGTATGGACGCTTACGCGCCGACACTGATGTCCGTGGGCGCCCGGGGGATGATCGGAAAGGGAGCGAGGCTTCCGGAAGTGGTCGAGGCCATGAAAAAATATCATGGAGTTTACTTTGGAGCCATTGGCGGAGCAGGCGCCCTGCTTGCAAAATGCATCAAAAAATGTGAGCTGATTGCCTATGAAGATCTGGGGGCGGAAGCCCTTCGGAAGCTTTATGTGGAGGAGATGCCTCTGGTAGTCATCATTGACAGCGAGGGAAGAAACCTTTACGAGGAAGGAAAAGCAGCTTATCTGGCGGCAAAGAAATAAGGCATCATGGGGCCGGCGCGGAGAGAAAACCCTGCGGCGGCCCTTTTTCAGAGTAAGGAAAAAGGTATGGAAGGTATGAAAATACACCTGGAAAAGGCTTCGGAATCCTATATTGTGGGAGTGCTTCTGGCTGTGGCCGGAGGCTTTCTGGACGTATACACATATATCTGCAGAGGCGGAGTGTTTGCGAATGCCCAGACGGGCAATATTGTCCTTCTGGGCATCAGCGCGGCGGATGGAAACTGGGAACAGATCTGGTCCTATATCTGTCCGATTCTGGCGTTTATGGCCGGAATTCTGCTGACAGAAGCCGTGCGGAAAAAATACCGCTACAATTCAGGGCTTCACTGGAGACAGATAGTAATTGCCCTGGAATTCGCTGTGCTGCTTGTGATTGCCTTTGTGCCGTCCGGGCGTTATGACGATATTGTCAATACACTGGTTTCCTTCGTATGCTCCATGCAGGTAGAGAGCTTCCGCCTGCTTCATGGCAGCGCCTATGCCACAACCATGTGCACCGGTAATCTCCGCAGCGCTACGGAACAGCTTTTTTACTATAATATAAATAAGGATAAAAAGGCGAGGAATAAAAGTCTTCAGTACTATGGCATCATTTTCTTCTTTATCATAGGAGCCGTTGCGGGAACGGCTCTGACCAGACGGTTTCTGGAAAAGTCTGTGCTGGTGGTCTGTTTCCTGCTTCTGGCAGTCTTTGCGATCATGTTCATCCCTCCGGCTGACCAGACAGAAGAACCGCAGAATCAGGACTGCAAAACCTGAATCAAGAAATCGCGGCAGAGGACGAAGAAGGGTTTTTCTTTACAGGCCGTAAAAAAAATGTTAAAATGGACAGAAATTTATAAAGCAAGGGAGTAATGTTATGTCAGGTGATACACTGAAGATACTTTTGGCGATGATCGGCTATATGCTGGTAGTCATCGGAATCGGCCTGTATTTCGCAAAGCGGGCGCAGGCAAACTCGGAAAACTATTTCCTGGGCGGAAGATCCCTGGGTCCCTGGGTGGCTGCCATGAGCGCGGAAGCCTCAGATATGAGCGGCTGGCTTCTGATGGGACTTCCCGGAGTGGCTTACTGGTGCGGCCTTGCGGACGCAGCCTGGACAGCCATCGGTCTGGCGCTTGGCACCTATGTGAACTGGCTGATTGTGGCAAAGAGACTGCGGCGCTATTCAGCGGTGGCGGGAGATTCCATTACCATTCCGGATTTCCTGAGCAACCGTTTTCATGAAAAAAAGAAAGTGATTCTGGGAATTTCCGCGCTTTTTATTCTGGTATTCTTTACCGTATACGCGGCAAGCTGCTTCGTGACCTGCGGAAAGCTGTTCTCGACCCTGTTCGGAACCTCCTATCATTCCATGATGATTGCGGGCGCTGTTTTCGTACTGGTTTATACCTTTATCGGCGGCTTCCTGGCTGAGAGCGCTTCCGATTTCATGCAGGCAGTGGTTATGGTGATTGCCCTGCTTACGATCCTGATTCTGGGGACGAATGCGGCAGGCGGCCTGGGTAATGTGATTGAAAACGCGGCACAGATTCCGGGTTATCTTTCTCTGACCGCGCAGGCGGCGCCGGTGACTGACGCGGCGGGCGTACAGCAGGCAGCGGGCGGCGTTCCGCTGTTTGGAGAGGCCGGAAGCTACGGTTTCCTCACCATTATCTCCACGCTGTCCTGGGGACTTGGATACTTTGGCGTACCCCAGGTTCTGCTTCGTTTTATGGCCATCCGCAAAGAGGGAGAGCTGAAACAGTCCAGAAGAATCGCAACCATATGGTGCGTGATTTCTCTGGCGGCTGCGGTTATCATCGGTATCATCGGACGCTCGCTGTATCCGGTTGAGGAGACACTTGCTACCGCCAGCGGAGCGGAAAACGTATTTGTCGTGATGTCTCAGGCGCTGCTTCCGGCAGTACTGGCGGGAATTATCATGGCTGGAATTCTGGCGGCCACCATCAGCTCTTCGGACTCTTACCTGCTGATTGCGGCATCCGCTGTTTCCAAGAATCTTTATGAGGGAATCCTGAAAAAGAATCAGGCGGATGATAAAAAGGTTATGAATCTGTCAAGAATCATGCTGCTTCTGATTGCGGTGGTAGGCATGATAATCGCCTGGGATGAGGACAGTGTTATCTTTAATATTGTATCCTTTGCGTGGGCCGGATTTGGAGCTACCTTTGGACCGGTTATGCTGTTTTCTCTCTTCTGGAAGCGCATCAACCGCCCGGGAGCGATTGCCGGTATGCTTTCCGGCGGAGTGATGGTGTTTGTATGGAATCTGCTTTTAAAGCCCATGGGCGGAATTTTCGGAATTTACGAGCTGTTCCCGGCCTTTGTGATTTCCTGTATCGTAATTGTAGTGGTATCGCTTGCCACAGAGGCGCCCTCCGGTGAGATTGAAAAAGAGTTCGAGCTGGCAGCGGGAAAGCAGGCGCTTGACTGATGGCAAAGCATAAGGAAAAAGATGTGAAGACCAATGCCATGCGCATTCTGGAGCAGAAAAAGATCCCGTATGCGGTCCATACCTACGACTGTGAAGAATTTATGGACGGAGTCACCATGGCGGATGCTCTCGGGCAGCCCCATGAGCTTGTATACAAGACTCTGGTGACGGTGGCAAAGAGCAGAGAACACTATGTATTTGTGATACCGATCGAGGCGGAGCTGGATCTGAAGAAGGCGGCAAAAGCCGTGCACGAGAAAGCCATAGAGATGCTGCCCCTGAAGGAACTGACGGATCTGACCGGTTATGTCCGGGGCGGCTGTACCTGCATCGGGATGAAAAAGCAGTTTCCGGTGGTCATGGATGAGAGCGCGCTGAAGCTGCCGAAGGTCATGGTCAGCGGCGGAAGACGAGGCTCCCAGATGGAGCTTTCGCCGGAAGATTTGATGAAGGCTGCGGGTGGAAGTTTTGCGGATGTGATAATCTGACGGTTTGACTCTGTCTGCGGTTCCGTGGATACCCTCAGTTGACAAGAATAGAAAGACATAGAAAAAGGATATCGGAGATGCCGAAACGGCATTTCTGATATCCTTTTTACTTTATTGCATATGGCAAAGAGTTTCCACGCAAAGTCAAATATCCGGCCGTATGGCGGGACATTTCTGATACAACAAAAAAGCTCCTGAAATTCAGGAGCTTTTCAGCAGTCGATAGGGGAATCGAACCCCTGTTTCCGCCGTGAGAGGGCGGCGTCTTAACCGCTTGACCAATCGACCATAACCTCAGGCTTTTTACTGTCCTGCCTGCCGACTTGCTTAGTATATACTAGGCGCAGACATTTTGCAAGCTTTTTTTTCAAAAATTATAATATTTTTCATCATATTTTTCATCTGTCTTTCATCCGTGCTTTTCACAGGGCTTCCGGAAGCCTGAAAAATGGCCTGGAATTCCGGAATTGCAGCTTTCCAGAACTTGCTTTGCTGAAAGGCAGGAACCATCCGCATACTAAGAGGCAGAATATACTTCCTGTAAAAACAGGGGACAAGGAGTTGACCGGCATTGGGGAAACATTATGATTTCTGTTCATTTTTTGTGATTCCGGCTCTGACGTTTCTGCTGGCGGCAGGGAACAGCCTGACGGCGGTGAATTTTTCAGTAATAGGAAACAGGGAAGGGCAAAGGGGGATTTTCCTTCTCTGGGGTGCGGTCACCGGAAACTATTTTTATCTGTATGTGAGAGATCTGCTGAAGCTTGGCAGGTATGAAGACAGATGGACGGAACTCAGCCTTTTCATTGCTCTGGCGCTTTTCCTGTGCGGAATCGGGCTGCCGTATCTGCCGCGGAAGGTTCCGATTCTTTCCCGCCTTCATGTCTGGGCTTCTTTTGGCGGAGCGGCGGCTCTGTTTATATGCCTTTACCGGCTTCTTCATGTAGCGGAGAGGAAGGAGGGAATAAGACTTAGGGGGCTGAAAGGATTTCAGCTGTCGGTGGCGGCGGTTTCCGCATGGATTTATTTCCGGGCCGGAATGGTGTCGAGCCTGCTTGAAATGTTTGTAACCTTCAGTACCTGCGTGTATCTTGCCCTTCTTCAGGGAAAATTAGAAAAAATACGTTTGTCAAACCACTAGATGTTGTGGTATACTGTTCTGGTTAAGAAGAAATCAGAACATTTGTTTGAATATATCGGGAGTGAACGTAATATGACAAAGAAAACTACCTACGACGCGGACAGCATCTCTGTTCTGGAAGGTCTGGAGGCTGTGCGGAAGAGACCGGGCATGTATATCGGAAGCGTGTCCAGAAAGGGATTGAACCACCTGATTTATGAGATCGTGGACAATTCCGTGGACGAGCATCTGGCGGGCTTCTGCTCCTGCATTTACGTATATCTGGAGAAGGACGGCTCCTGCACCGTGGCGGACAATGGCCGTGGAATCCCGGTCGATCTGCATGCCAAGGGCGTGTCGGCGGAGCGGCTGGTGTTTACGACCCTGCATGCGGGCGGTAAATTTGATGATTCTGTATACAAGACCAGCGGCGGCCTTCACGGCGTAGGTTCTTCGGTGGTAAACGCCCTGTCCACTTATCTGGATATCGAAGTGAGCCGGGACGGGTACATCCATCACGATCATTATGAACGGGGCGTGCCGACCATAGAGCTGGAGAACGGCCTGCTGCCTGTCATCGGCAGGACGAAGGAGACCGGGACAAAGATCAATTTCCTCCCGGACCCGGAGATTTTTGAGAAGACCAGATTTCAGGCGGAGGAGGTCAAGAGCCGCCTTCATGAGACGGCCTATCTGAATCCGGAACTGACGATCATCTTTGAGGATCGCAGAGGAGAGGAGACCGAACATGTAGAGTTCCATGAGGAAAATGGAATCATAGGCTTTGTGGAGGATCTGAATAAAAATAAAGAAAAGATTCATGATGTCATTTATTTTAAGGGAGAATCAGAAGGCATCGTGGTGGAAGGAGCCTTTCAGTACGTCAATGAGTTTCATGAGAATGTGCTGGGCTTCTGTAATAATATTTATAACGCGGAGGGCGGAACCCATCTGACAGGTTTCAAGACCAGCTTCACCACGGTCATAAATAATTATGCCAGGGAGCTGGGAATCCTGAAGGAAAAGGACGCGAACTTTACAGGAGCCGACGTGAGAAACGGCATGACGGCCGTTATTTCCATCAAGCATCCTTCTCCCCGGTTTGAGGGACAGACCAAGACGAAGCTGGACAACCAGGATGCGTCGAGGGCCGTATCCAAAGTGACAGGCGATGAGATTGTCCGGTATTTTGACCGGAACCTGGAGACTCTGAAGAATGTTATCGGCTGCGCGGAAAAGGCCGCGAAGATTCGGAAGACCGAAGAACGGGCCAAGACGAACCTGCTGACAAAGCAGAAATATTCTTTTGACTCCAATGGAAAGCTTGCCAACTGCGAGAGCAGGGACGCTTCAAAGTGTGAGATTTTTATTGTAGAGGGAGACTCTGCAGGGGGCTCCGCCAAGACAGCCCGCGACCGGAACTTCCAGGCGATTCTGCCTATCCGCGGAAAGATCCTGAACGTGGAAAAGGCCAGCATCGACAAGGTCCTGGCTAACGCGGAGATCAAGGCCATGATCAATGCCTTCGGCTGTGGATTTTCGGAAGGCTACGGCAACGATTTTGATATCACAAAACTTCGGTATGATAAAATCGTGATTATGGCCGATGCGGACGTGGACGGCGCTCATATTTCCACACTGCTGCTGACGCTTTTCTACCGGTTTATGCCGGAACTTATCTACGAAGGCCATGTATATATTGCCATGCCTCCGCTCTATAAAGCCATGCCGGCCCGGGGACAGGAAGAATATCTGTATGATGATAAGGCGCTGGAGCGCTACCGGAAGAAGCATAAGGGAAGCTTTACGCTGCAGAGATACAAGGGACTTGGAGAGATGGACCCGGAGCAGCTCTGGGAGACCACACTGAATCCCGAGACGAGGATTCTGAAAAGAGTGGAGATTGAAGACGCCCGCATGGCTTCCGGTGTGACGGAGATGCTGATGGGAACAGAGGTGCCGCCGCGGAGGGCTTTTATCTACGAACATGCCTGCGACGCGGAGCTGGATGTGTAGGATAGCTGAGACAGGCAGGGAGGAATTATGGAAGAACAGATTATACGTACGGAATATTCGGATTTGATGCAGAAATCCTATATAGACTACGCCATGAGCGTCATCATTTCCCGCGCGCTGCCGGATGTGCGGGACGGCCTGAAGCCTGTGCAGCGCAGAACGCTCTATGACATGTATGAGCTTGGAATCCGCTGGGACCGGCCCTACCGGAAATGCGCCCGAATCGTCGGCGATACCATGGGTAAATACCATCCCCACGGGGACAGCTCCATTTACGAGGCCCTGGTGGTCATGGCGCAGGATTTTAAAAAGGAGCTGCCGCTGGTGGACGGCCATGGTAATTTCGGTTCCATTGAGGGCGACGGAGCCGCGGCCATGCGTTATACGGAGGCCAGGCTGCAGAGAGTGACCCAGGAAGCGTTCCTGGCAGATCTGGACAAGGATGTGGTAGACTTTGTCCCCAATTTTGATGAGAATGAAAAAGAGCCGGTGGTGCTGCCTGCCCGTGTGCCGAATCTTCTGGTAAATGGCTCCGACGGAATCGCCGTAGGTATGGCCACCAATATTCCGCCTCACAATCTGGGCGAGGTCATTGACGCGGCCAAGGCTTATCTGAAAAATCCGGACATCACGACAGAAAAGCTGCTGAAGCTGATGCCGGGGCCTGATTTCCCCACAGGGGGCATCGTGGTGAACAAGGATGAGCTGCCGGCGATTTATGAGAGCGGAACCGGAAAGATCAAGATCCGGGGCCGGGTCGAGGTGGAGAAGCTGAAAGGCGGAAAAGAGCAGCTTGTGATCACAGAGATCCCCTATACCATGATAGGAGCCAATATCGGAAAATTCTTAAACGATGTGGCCTCTCTGGTGGAGACCAGAAAAGCGCCGGAAATCACTGATATTTCCAATCAGTCCTCCAAAGAAGGCATCCGCATTGTGCTGGAGCTGAAAAAGGGGACCGATACGGAGGCGCTGAAGAATCTGCTTTATAAGAAGACCCGCCTGGAGGATACCTTCGGCGTGAATATGCTGGCGGTGGCTGACGGAAGACCGGAGACCCTGGGACTGAAGCAGATTCTGGAGTACTATATCGAATTCCAGTATGAGCTGACTACCAGAAAATACCGGACGCTTCTTGCGAAGGAGCAGGAGAAGAGAGAGATTCAGGAAGGCCTGATCAAAGCCTGCGACGTCATCGATCTGATTATCGAGATCTTAAGGGGCAGCCGGAATGTAAAGGAAGCAAAGGCCTGTCTGACTGAAGGCGCCACGGAGGGAATCCGTTTCAAATCAGAAGCCTCCAGAAAGCGGGCTTCCAAACTGCGTTTTACGCCGCGCCAGGCGGACGCGATTCTGGAGATGCGCCTGTACCGGCTCATTGGTCTGGAGATTCAGACTCTCATAGAGGAAAACAAGAAGACTCTGAAGAATATCGCGGAATATGAAGATATTCTGGAGAATCACGACAGCATGACCCGGGTGATTATCCGGGAGATGGACGCTGTCAGGAAGGCATTCTCCAGGCCGAGACGGACTTCTGTGGAAAATGCGGAGGAGATTGTTCTCGAAGAAAAGAAGATCGAAGAGATGCCGGTCATGTTCCTGATGGACCGCTTCGGATATGCCAAAACCATCGATATGACGGTGTACGAGCGGAACAAAGAAGCGGCCGACAGTGAAAACAAATACGTATTCCCCTGTATGAATACAGGAAGAATCTGCGTATTTACAGATACCGGAAAGCTTCATACGATCAAGGTGCTGGATCTTCCTTTTGGAAAATTCCGGGACAAAGGGTCTCCCATTGACAATTTCAGCAATTACAACAGCAGTGAAGAGCAGATGACGGGAATCGGAAGCATGGAGGAGCTGAAGAACAAAAAGCTGTTTTTCGCTACCAGAAACGGTATGCTGAAAATCGTAGATGGAAGCGAGTTTGAGACCAATAAAAGGACGGTGGCTGCCACAAAGCTTGCGGAAGGCGACGCGGTACTGAAAGTGGCGGTCACAGACGGAAGCGAGCAGGTGGTGCTTCAGAGCAGAGAAGGGTATTTCCTCCGTTTCGGAATTGGGGAAGTGCCGGAAAAGAAGAAGGGAGCTCTGGGCGTACGCGGCATGCGGCTGGGAGAAAAAGACTCTCTGGAGGCTGTGTATCTCTACCATCCGGGGACAGAACAGGCAGTGGAATACAGAGAAAAGCCGCTGGTACTGAATAAGCTGAAGCCCGGAAGCCGCGATACAAAGGGAACAAAGGTGAGGAACTGAATATGAAGATTTTGGTGGCGCTGCCTCTGAATGAAAGGCAGAAAGAAAAACTGGAACAGAATTTCCGGCATCAGGAATTTGTGTACTGCCTGCCGGAAGAGCTGACGAAAGAGACGATTTCCGATGTGGAAGTAATTCTGGGGAACGTGCCGCAAGAGCTTCTGGCCTATGCCGGAAAGCTGAAATGGCTGCAGCTGAACAATGCGGGTACGGAAGGCTACTGTGACGGGGCGCTTCCGGAGGAGGTCCTCCTGACGAACGCTACGGGAGCCTACGGACTGGCGATTTCCGAGCATATGATAGGAATGCTTTTTGAGCTTCAGAAGAAGCTGAATCTGTATGCGGCAAACCAGCGGGCGCACATCTGGAAAGAGGAAGGAAATGTCCGCCTGATAGAAGGCAGCCGGGTGCTGGTGATTGGCCTGGGAGATATCGGAACAGCCTTTGCCCGGAAAATGAAAGGGCTGGGATGCCGTACCGTGGGAATCAAGCGCCGGGAGGCCAGAAAGCCCGAGGGCGTGGATGATCTTTTTACGCTGGAACGGCTGGAACAGCAGCTTCCGAAAGCAGATATTGTGGCCCTCTGTCTGCCGGGATATGAGGGGACATATCATATGCTGAATGAGGAACGAATAGCGATGCTGAAGGAAAACGCGGTGGTTCTGAATGTGGGACGCGGTATGACGGTGGATACGGAAGCGCTGACGAAGGCCCTTCGGGAAGGGCGTATCGCAGGCGCGTGTCTGGACGTGACAGATCCGGAGCCTCTGCCTTCGGAACATCCGCTCTGGGATATGGACAATGTGATTCTGACGCCGCATGTGTCGGGAAGATTCTCTCTGCCGGAGACACTGGAGAAGATTTTGAATATCTGCATCGAAAATCTGGAATGTTATCTGGTAAAGAGGCCGCTCCGGAATGTAATTGACCGGAAGACCGGATACCGCATGTGAAACGCCGCACTTGCCAATATGGGAAAGCTGTGGTATGATTTTGCCAAAATACCTGACTGTTCAGCCGGCAGTTCTGGCGGAGCTGAACCGGAAATCAATATACTGTGAGAGAAGCGAGGAGACGTTATGGAGAACGAAACGACTGGTAGAAATTTTATTGAGCAGATGATAGACAAGGATCTTGCGGAGGGTGTCTATGATACGGTTCATACGCGTTTTCCGCCGGAGCCTAACGGATATCTGCATATCGGACATGCCAAAGCGATTCTGCTGAATTACGGAATCGCGAAAAAATACGGAGGAAAATTTAATCTCCGGTTTGATGACACAAATCCCACGAAGGAAAAGATTGAATTTGTGGAATCCATCAAGGCGGACGTGCAGTGGCTGGGCGCGGACTGGGAGGACCGTCTCTTTTTTGCGTCCGACTATTTTGAACAGATGTATGAGGCGGCTGTCAGGCTGATTAAGAAGGGAAAAGCCTATGTCTGCGACCTGACTGCGGAGGAGATCCGGGAGTACCGGGGAACGCTGACCGAACCGGGAAAGGAGAGCCCTTACCGGAACCGGAGCGTGGAGGAGAATCTGCAGCTTTTTGAGGAGATGCGGGAAGGAAAGTACGCGGACGGAGAGAAGGTGCTCCGGGCAAAGATTGACATGGCTTCTCCGAATATGAATATGCGGGACCCGGTGATTTACCGGGTGGCGCATATGACTCATCACAATACGGGAGACAAATGGTGCATCTATCCCATGTATGATTTCGCGCATCCGATAGAAGACGCTATCGAGGGCATCACGCATTCCCTGTGTACGCTGGAATTTGAGGATCACCGTCCTCTTTACGACTGGGTAGTCCGTGAGCTGGAGTATCCTGTGCCGCCCCGCCAGATTGAGTTTGCCAAGCTCTATCTGACCAACGTGGTCACAGGAAAGCGTTATATCAAGAAGCTGGTGGAAGAAGGCATTGTGGACGGCTGGGATGATCCCCGTCTGGTGTCCATCGCCGCCCTGAAGCGCCGGGGCTTTACGCCGGAATCCATTAAGATGTTTGTGGAGCTCTGTGGAATCTCCAAGAGCCAGTCCTCGGTGGACTATGCCATGCTGGAGTACTGCATCCGCGAGGATTTGAAGCTGAAGCGCCCCCGTCTGATGGCTGTGCTGGACCCGATTAAGCTGGTGATCGATAATTATCCGGAAGGACAGGTAGAATATCTGGACGCTGCCAATAACCTGGAAAACGAGGAGCTGGGAAGCAGAAAGATTCCTTTCTGCCGGGAGCTTTATATTGAACGCGAGGACTTTATGGAGGAGCCGCCGAAGAAATATTTCCGGCTGTTTCCGGGCAATGAGGTCCGCCTGATGCATGCGTATTTCGTAAAATGCGAGAGCTTTGTGAAGGACGAGACCGGAAAGGTCGTCGAGGTGCACTGCACCTACGATCCGGAGACAAAGGCCGGAAGCGGATTTACGGGCCGCAAGGTGAAAGGCACCATTCACTGGGTTCCGGCGCCTTATGCGATCACGGCCCAGGTACGCCTTTATGAGAACATCATTGATGAGGAAAAGGGCGTGTACAACGAGGATGGAAGCCTGAATCTGAATCCCAATTCCCTGACGGTGGTAGAGAATGCCTATCTGGAGCCCGGTTTTGAGGGCGCAAAGCCTTATGACAGCTTCCAGTTTGTGCGGAATGGCTTTTTCTGTGTGGATGCAAAGGATACCACTCCGGAGAAGCTGGTGTTCAACCGGATTGTGTCACTGAAGAGCTCCTTCAAGCTTCCGAAAGCATAAGGGGAATCCGGAATGAGGGAGCTTGCGATCGGTCTTGATCCGGATACAAAAGAGCCTCTGTATGAGCAGATATACAGCTATATCAAACACGATATTCAGAAAGGGCAGCTGCGCGCAGGAGAGCGGCTGCCCTCAAGTCGATCTTTATCGGCGTCTCTGGAGGTGAGCCGCAGCACGGTGGAACTGGCCTATGAGCAGCTGGTGTCGGAGGGTTATCTGGAAGCGGTTCCCTGCAGAGGCTATTATGTGTGCCGGATAGAAGGACTTTACAGCCTGGACGCGGGGAAAGAGCCGGTACGGGAAAAGAGACCTGCCGGAACCTCTGCCTGGGATTTTGATTTGACGCCGAATGGCATTGATCTGGAAAGCTTCCCCTTTGATGTATGGCGCAGACTGACCAGAAATGTTCTGCTGGATGACAGCAGGGAGTTGTTTCAGCTGGGCGATCCGAAAGGAGAATGGGAGCTTCGGGAGACAATCAGCCGCTATCTGCATCAGGCCAGAGGCGTCAGCTGCCGGCCGGAGCAGGTGGTGCTTGGGGCCGGAAATGATTATCTTCTGATGCTGCTTTCCGTAATACTCGGGACCGGGCGCAGGGTAGCCATGGAAAGTCCTACCTATAAACACGCCTACCGGATTTTTGAACAGCTGGGATTCTCTCTCACCACGGTTTCCATGGACGCGCGGGGAATGCGCGTGGAAGAACTGGAGGATTCCGGGGCGGATACAGCCTATGTGATGCCCTCCCACCAGTACCCGCTGGGGATTGTCATGCCCATCAGCCGGCGGATGGAGCTTTTGAAGTGGGCCTCCGGAAAGGAAGGGCGTTATCTGATCGAAGATGACTATGACAGTGAGTTCCGGTATAAGGGAAAGCCGGTTCCGGCGCTGCAGGGAGCGGATCGGAACGGCCGGGTCATTTATATTGGGACGTTTTCCAAGTCCATAGCGCCGGCCATACGAATCAGCTATCTGGTGCTGCCGGAGCGGCTTCTGGAGAAGGCGGAAGACAGACTGAGGCGTTTTTCTTCCACAGTGTCCCGCACGGATCAGATGATCCTGCATCATTTCATTCAGGAAGGATATTTTGAGCGCCACCTGAACCGGATGCGCCGCATTTACGGCAGAAAGCATGATATTCTGCTGGGAGAACTGAAAAAACTGTCCGGAAGCGTCCGTGTTACGGGAGAACATGCGGGAGTACACCTTCTGGTTGAATTTCAGAACGGAATGACGGAAGCGGAGGTAATCCGCAGGGCAGAGGAGCAGAGAGTCCGGGTATATCCACTTTCAGAATATACCATCGACGGTTCCGGAGAGAAAATGAGAAATCCGGCGGTGCTTCTGGGCTATGCGACGCTTACGGAGGAAGAGCTGCTGGAAGCGGCTACGCGGCTTGTAAAAGCCTGGAAGCCAAATTCTCCGCGGCAGGCTGGAGAAGCAGGAGGACAGTCAGCGAGGCAGCTGCGGAAATAAAAGAAAAATGAATGGAAATACTTTAAGTAAATAAGGCGGACAAAGATCCGCTTCATAAGGAGGAACGACAAATGAGCGAAACCATTTTGACAATTACAGCAGAAAATTTTGAAAAAGAGGTGCTGCAGTCTGCGCTTCCGGTACTGGTGGATTTCTGGGCGCCCTGGTGCGTATACTGCCGCCGGATCGAGCCGGCTGTAGAGGAGCTTGCGGAGGATACGGAAGGAAAGCTTGTGGTTGGCAAGGTCAATGTGGATGAGCAGGAAGCGCTGGCAGACCGTTTCGGCGTGGAGACAATCCCGAGTCTGATTCTTTTCCGGAATGGGGAACAGGCGGGGGAAGAGCTGGTAGCTCCCGGTTCCAGAGACGCAATCGAAGAGTGGCTGGAGGAGAATGGCGTCAGCCTGTAGTTCCGGAAAAAACGGGCTTTGGAAGGGAGAGATATATGGAAGACAAAAATGTGGAAGAAAGAATTTATGATGTGATTGTCATCGGAGGCGGACCGGCAGGATATACGGCTGCTCTGTACGCGGTGCGGAGCGGGCTTTCCGTGCTTGTGCTGGAAAAGCTTTCTCCGGGAGGACAGATGACCAATACGGATCAGATAGACAATTATCCTGGTTTTCCTGAAGGAATCGGCGGCTTTGAACTGGGCGAAAGGATGCAGAAGGGAGCCCTGCGTTTTGGAGCGGAAAATCAGTTTGCAGAGGTGAAGTCTGTGGAGCTTTCCGGTCCGGTGAAGGCTGTGAGGACACGAAAAAAGGAATTCAAAGCCCGCGCGGTCATTCTGGCCACAGGAGCCTATCCCCGCAAGACAGGCATAGAAGGCGAGGAACGGCTGGCGGGACGGGGCATAGCTTACTGCGCGGCCTGTGACGGGATGTTTTATAAGGACAAGACCGTGGCTGTCTATGGCGGTGGGAATACGGCGGTGGAAGACGCCCTTCTGCTTTCACGGATCTGCGCAAAGGTCTATCTGATTCACAGAAGAGACGCACTGCGCGCGGCAAAGGTTTATCAGGATGCGCTTTTTGGAAGCAGTGTGGAGCTGATCTGGAACAGCCGAGTGACGGGCTTTCTTGCGGACAAGCGGCTGACGGGCGTGGTGCTGACAGATACGGGGACTGGAGAGAAGAGAGAGCTCTCTCTGGACGGCCTTTTTGTGTCTATCGGACGGATTCCGGATACAAAGCTTTTCGAAGGACAGGTGTCTATGGATGAGGCAGGATATCTCATTGCGGACGAGAGCACGTGTACCAGTGTTCCGGGTGTGTTTGCGGCCGGAGACGCGCGGACCAAGAAGCTGCGCCAGGTGATTACGGCTGCGGCGGACGGGGCCATGGCTGCCTGGAGCGCGGAGCAGTATCTGGCCGGAGAGGCGTAAAGCGCGCTTTTTGCCGGTTTCCGCAGAAGACTTTCTGGAAAAAAGACGGAATGTGTAAATAATTGTTGTGTATTTTTATACAATAGGTTACAATGTATGATACACATATAATAAACAAGTAGGGAGAGAAGTTATGAGTTTCAAAAGAAAAAACGGGCAGGCTCCGGCTAAAAAGGACTATACAAAGCTAAAGACGCCTCACACCTATGCGATTATCTTTTTCGTGGTAATCGTCTGCTGGCTTCTGACTTATCTGATTCCGGCAGGAAAATTCAGCACGCACACAATCGAATATACGGACGCTGACGGCGGCACAGCCACAAGAACTGTCCTGATGGCAGATACGTTCCGTTATTACTACAATCTGGATACAGATTTTGTGGCAGACGCTCTCGCGGAGATCAGCCAGGATCAGGCTGTGATGGAAGAGTGGGAAGTGGATTCCGAGGCACTTGCGGCGCTGATGGAGACAGACTCCTCTGCCTGGACACAGGAAGATCTGGACGCGGCCGGCATCAGCGACGACGAGATGTATTCCCGATATGGGGAAGAGTTTTATGATACCAGCAAAAAGCTGCATAAGACGGCAGGCGTCTGGGGAACCGAGGATTTCGGCGGCTTCGGATTCATGAACTATGTGTTCGAAGGTCTGGTGACAGGTGACCGTTCCGGTTCTGCTGTAGGCTTGTGCGCGCTGATTCTGGTAATCGGCGGTTCCTTCGGTATCATTATGAAGACCGGAGCGATTGACGCGGGAATTTACGCGTTTATCCGGAAGACCAAAGGTCTTGAGAGACTGGCGATTCCGCTGTTCTTCATTCTGTTTTCACTGGGAGGCGCGACCTTCGGTATGGCAGAGGAATGTATCCCGTTTGCGATGATCATGGTGCCTTTCGTGATTGCGCTTGGCTATGACTCCATCGTGGCGGTTACTGTAACCTATGTGGCTTCTCAGGTGGGAAATGCGGTATCCTGGATGAGTCCGTTCTCTGTGGCGGTGGCTCAGGGTATCGCGGGCATTCCGGTACTGTCCGGCGCTGGTTTCCGTCTGACCATGTGGGTGGTTGTAACGCTGGCGTCCGCGGCCTTCCTTATGGTATATGCGGAGCGTATCCGTAAAAATCCGCAGCATTCTGTGGTTTACGTGGGAGACGCTTACTTCCGTGACCGTATGGGCTCCGTAACGGAGGAGGAAAAGGAATTTAATCTGGGCCATAAGCTCATTCTTCTGGAGATGCTGGCAGTGCTGATCTGGATTGTCTGGGGCGTTACCCAGAAGGGCTTCTACATTCCGGAGATCGCATCCCAGTTCTTCGTGATGGGCTTTGCGGCCGGCGTGATCGCTATCATCTTCAAACTGAACGGCATGACGATCAATGGCATGGCTTCCGCGTTCCAGGGCGGTGTAGCCGATCTGGCAGGCACAGCCGTGGTTGTAGGTATGGCAAAGGGAATCCTCCTGGTGCTCGGAGGTTCTGACGCAGACGTTTACTCTACTCTGAATACGATCCTTTACGCAATTGGAAACGCTCTGGAGGGAATCCCGTCCTTCATCGGAGCATGGTTTATGTACATTTTCCAGAGCCTTTTCAATCTGGTGGTAACCTCCAATTCCGGACAGGCGGCTCTTACCATGCCGATTATGGCGCCGCTTGCGGACCTGGTAGGCGTCTCCCGTCAGATCGCGGTTCTGGCTTATCAGCTGGGCGCAGGCTTTGTGGATGCTTTTACACCGGTATCTGCCAGCCTTATCGGTGTTCTGGGTGTGGCCAGAATTGACTGGGGTACCTGGGCGAAATTCCAGATTAAGATGCAGGCATTCTTCTTTGTGATGGGAACGATTTTCATAGCCATCGCGGTGGCAATCAATTTCCAGTAATACAGACACAGATATCAGAGATCCGTGTGCGGGGACGAAGGTCTCCGTACACGGACTTTCAATTTGCAGACTGCGTTCTGGCAGAAAAAAGACAGAGAAGGTGGGAAATAAAATGGCAATGGTTACACTTATCAGAAATGCAAAGGTATATCAGCCGGAATATGCCGGGGTCAGGGATATTCTGGTGCTTGGAGGAAAAATAGCGGCAGTAGGTGAAAAGCTGCAGGCAGATTTTGGCGGAAGCCTGGAAGTGGAGGAGCTTGACGGGGAAGGCATGGCGGCTGTGCCGGGATTTATTGACAGTCATGAGCATATTCTGGGCGGCGGCGGTGAAGGCGGTTTTGAGACCAGGACTCCGGAAGCGGAGCTGAAGGATCTGATTATGAACGGTATTACTACCGTGGCGGGCTGTATCGGAACGGACAGCGTAGGAAGGGATATGACGGCGCTTCTGGCAAAGGCGCATGCGCTGGAAAACGAAGGGATCAGCACCTATGCCTATACAGGCTCCTACCGGGTTCCGGTGAAGACGCTGACAGACAGCCTGATGAAAGATATCATGATGCTGGACAAGGTAATTGGAGTCGGTGAGGTGGCGATTTCCGATCACCGTTCTTCCCAGCCCACATTTGAAGAGTTTGCCCGGATAGCGGCAGATGCCCGTGTGGCAGGCATGCTTTCCGGAAAAGCGGGAATTGTCAATGTCCACCTGGGCGACAGTCCCCGTCATATAGATCTGATTGAACGGGTGATCCATGAAACAGAGATTCCGGCTTCTCAGTTCCTCCCTACCCATGTGAACCGGAACGCGGGCCTTTTTGATGTCTGCCTGCAGTTTGCGAAAGAAGGCGGGACCATTGATTTTACCGGAAATGAAGATATTGATTACTGGGAGACTATCTGTGATGAAGTACGGGTATGCAGAGGCATAGCAAGACTTCTGGACATGGGAATATCCAGCGACCGCTTCACAATTTCCTCCGACGGACAGGGCAGCATGCCTGTCTTCAACGAAAAGGGTGAATATCAGGGAATCGGCATAGGAAAGGCTTCCTGTCTGCTCAAAGAAGTGAGGGAATGCGTTCTGAAAGAAGGAATTCCTCTGGAAATTGCAGTGAAGGGAATTACTTCAAATGTGTCTTCCATCCTGAAGCTGGGCGCGAAAGGCCGCATCCGGGAAGGCTTCGACGCGGATATCTGTCTTCTGACAGAGGATACGCTGGAGCTGAAGACGGTTATGGCGAAGGGACAGCTGATGGTGAAAGATGGGAAACAGCTGGTATTTGGAACCTTTGAGAAATGAATAAAAGATAGAAGAAAGAGGACTGTCGGTTTTCTGT
>ERZ1643249.1841-NODE-1841-length-20623-cov-18.619312_pt1 | contig 20623 bp, 16 predicted proteins | sample MGYA00579263_ERZ1643249 | MGnify/ENA primary metagenome ERZ1643249 (study PRJEB29033, sample SAMEA4952264) | chicken gut metagenome | biome: Broiler Chicken; feature: Gastrointestinal Tract; material: Caecum | place: Ireland | collected 2018 | study: Broiler... | reverse complement strand
CTAAAGGCACTTTTAAAGAGGTAGAATATAGAAAAATGATGCAAACTAAGTTTGCTGGCTAAAGCCACTTTTTATAAGATTTTATCGTTGAAATACTCAAAAAATTAAAACACCCCTTAAACTTTAGGTCTCATCTTCTGGAAAAATTCTCTTCCATAGCCCAGCACAAGCGGAAAACATAGGGCAAGATAGACCCCTCCGCCAATTATCACCCCGCTCAGCACTCCCCACACTCCACTTAGAAGTGATAGCCACAGTTTGACGACCAAAAACATAGCAAAAGCCGACACAAGAGGCAAAGCGAAAGAAAAGACGTCAATTTTGATAAGAAAGCCTAGTTTGATGAGCGAGCAGATTGCAAAGGTCGAATATAGCACAACATTTGAAATCGGAATGGCATAGATATTTATACTAGGATTGATGGCAAAAATGACCAAGGTCAATATTTTTAAGATACCGCCTATGACGAAAAAAGCAAGAGAATGATTGTAAAACCCTTTCGCCTGCAAAATCGAATTTAAAAACTGTGAAAAGGCATTTAAAATTACTGCAAAACTTGAAAGCACCGTCAATTGCACTGCGACTTCTAAGAGTTCACCGCTCACTGATGGATATATAATAGGATAGAGGTCCCTTGCAATAGAATTTATGCCGACAATCAACGGGATGAGCAGAAACCACATGATTATAAATGCCTTATTTACAATATTTTTCTCGGCAACGTCATCATTCTTGGCAGAAAGGAAGGAAATTTTTGGCAAAAGGACCATAGCGACAGCCACTGAGATTACAAGCGGAAAGTGTAAAATCGCCCCAACGACACCATTGTTTAATCCGTACAGAGTTGTAGCAAGGTCACCATCAAGTCCTGCTGAGATTAAAAGCGAGACAATGACAAGCGACTCAATGGCAAAAGCGAGCGGAAGCACGACAGCCGACAGTGTCAAAGGTGTCACCGCTTTGAAAAAATCATGTTTGACGTAGGTATTATTAGGTTTTATTCTCAGCCATCTCATAACAAAAGCCAAATATAGAAAGGCGAGAAATTCGGAGACAGTTATACCTAAAAAGGCACCAAAAACACCACCGCCAATACTCTTCCTAAAAAGATAGGCGAACAGTAGCCCAAAAGCGAACTTGAAGAGTTGCTCAATTATTTGACTGACTGCCGTTGGAGTCATGTTCTCATAGCCCTGTATACATCCTCTGTAGCATCCAATAAAGGCACCCAAAGGCAAGAGAAGAGAGAGAAGCATATATGACAAATCGGCATCAGCAAAACCCTGCAAAGATGCAATCGTTCTAGACAAAAGCAAGAATAGAATTCCGAGTGCCACACTTAAACCAACTGAGAAAATAATTGCCAATCTAAAATACCCGCCTATTTTGTTGTGTTCCCCTCTAGCCCTTGCTCCCGAGATTAATTTTGAAAGTGCATTTGTCACACCGCTTGAGACCAGTCCGAGGGAAAGTGAGTAAAGTGACATAACCATTTGAAAGACACCTATCCCGCGAATAGAAATAATATTTGTGAGCGGAAGCCTAAATAGTGCACCGAAGATTTTGCACACTATTCCACTTGCGATTAATATAAAAGCACCCTTGCCGACTGAGTTTTTCATAGGTTTATGGTGCGGAAAAACAAAAAAAATATACAAAATTATAAAATTGCTATTTACAAACAACAAAAAGTGTGCTATCATATAGTTGAAAAAATCTACAAATTTAAAGGAGCGAAATATGAATACCAATCCACTTATGTTTGATTCGAATATTAATATCAGTCAAAAACAATCTATTTTGATACGTCACAATTATACTTATATAATGACACTGCTTAGCAACTTGATCTATTATGAGGGCGATATTGATAAGGTTATAGCCAAATCACCATCAAAGATAACACAAGCATCAAGCGAAAAACTACCTTATTCTGACAAACTTACAGGATACGACACAAATCACTTAGACAAAAAACTTCATGACCTTGTTGAGATATTAAATGAAAACCCAATCATGCCAGACTATAGAGATATTGATACAGGCAAGCCAATGACCGCTCGCCAAGTATTTTCAAGATCTATTTTCTCATTGAACTTCACCAATCTCTTTCAAGGTGATGCAGACAAAAACTCTCCTTATCTTTGGAAGAGTTACAAGTTTACACCTATGGGCAACATTTCGGAAAATGATAGAAAACGTTATGAAAAACGTAATGCATTGTCTGCAGCACTAGATATCTATCAACAATCTCCAAATACAAGAATAGGCATTGACATTTCAAAAGCCTTTGACCTCTTGTTAAAGCCAGGTGCTAATGGGAAATATAGACTTGCTCCTGACAACACATTAAAGGCAAGCGAAATGCTTGCTAATGCAATAACAGAACAAACAAAAATCTTTAAAAATGCACCTGCATTCCAAAATATGTTCCATGTAGTTGAAAACGAAGATGAAAAATTTTAATTACAAATAACAAACTATAAAAAATATCCTACATTCTACTGTAGGATATTTTTTTATAATTCATTTTCAATATCTTCATTATTTTTCTCACTATTTTCAGTTGTTTTTTCCTCCTCTACTGAATCTTCTTTTGGAATATCTTGTGCTATTTCTAAATCTCCACTAACTTTAACCTCGATCTCTTCGCCATTCACTATTGCATCCACTGTAACCTCAAATTCTTTAATATTTGTATCAGATTTTCTATTTTTACCAATAATCTGAGCATCACCGCTAGCCTCTGCCTCTTCTTCACCAAAATCAGTAGCATCTTCAGTGTCGAAAATATTTTCCACTTCGCCTGTATCCTCGCTTTCGGTTTCCTTAGGGGGCTTACTTACAATAGGGACATCTTTATTTTTTGGCTCTTCTCTGTCTCCAAGCCTGCTCACTGCATCCATTATAGCCTTGCCTGCCGCTATAACCTCAGCACCTCGTTTTTCTATTTCCTTGCCTGCATCATAAGCACTTAGCACTGCCGATGCATCGCCTTGAACTGGTCCTTTTTTGGCAGTTTCTTTTTGTTTAGTATCGCCTTTGTCTGTACTAGCACTTCCATCCTTTTTAGGCTTATTACTTGTGCCTCTATCACCACCAGATGACTTAGTTTTGACCGCAGACTTCTTTTTGACCGGAGTTCCACCGCCACCAGATGAGCCACCGCCACCTTTATCCGACTTCATAACTTCAATAGCACCTGGTCTCTTTTGCGCACCATCAATCGCCTTAACTGACTTATTAACCTCGTTTACAATGCTTTTAAGTTCATCTTTATTTACATCTAACTTTTCAAGTCCGCCTTTTTCATCAATTGCACGGTCTAAAAGTGCTTTAGATTTGGTGTACTTATATTTTTCATTGATATCGTTTTCATCTTTATCAACAATCAATTGCTTGTATCTAGCAAGTATCTCTTGACTTTTCGCATCCCCGCTCGCTTCGAGTAGTTTCAACATTCTCATAACATATATTTGCGAGGCAATGTCGTAAAGTCCACCGATATATTCATTTATATCATACTCATCTGACATCAACACAGCAAGTGCAGGCATTTTGAACTCATCATTTTTAATGGCAACATCAAATAAGTTGAATGCCTTTCGCACCTTAACCCTAAACTGCTCATCATAAACATCGGTATAATCAGCAATGTGCGACACAATATACTCATCTTCCAAAAAGTCATCCACAAATTCGGATAAGTATAGTGATGCCCTCGCTCTATTACCGTCAACCATTTCAATTTTGATATTAAAATAAAAGATTTTTGAAATATATCTTGCTTCCGCTCTGTAAAAATCTTCTCCGCTGTCGCTTATCTCCTTGTTCATGCGAATAAGGTCTAATTTTATTTCATCTTTAATGCGGTATACACCTTTATCATCAATACGACCAACCAGCATAAATCGCATAATCATTATCTTCATACGTGTGCGATAATAGTCAATAATATCACCATCAGTCAAAGTGATATCCTGCCCGTAGACCTTGTATGACAACTTCTTCTCATCATTTGCAATCTTTGGCTCGCCCGTTTTCTCAATTACTTTTTCTTTCTCGATTGGGGCCTTCTCATTCGTGTTTTTATCTGCAAATTGAACACTTGAAAAATCTGTGACAGCATCAAATGTGTCAAAAATATCGCTTTTCTTATAACGTCTATTACTCTCGGCTTTTCCCTTACTCATATCTACATTATATCCCAACTCGCTTTAAAAATCAAGCAACAAAAGTGTTTTGTTTGAAAATTTATATAATAAAAATATAACTCAAAATAAAAAAGTAAAGATTGGCAAATCTTTACTCGTTAATTTCTAGTTCAATAATATGACCCATAACTTCTAAAATAACTTGCTGCAGTACTATCGCTAGTTATATTTAAAATTTCACTATAAGATGAATCATTAGATTACAACTATTTTTATTATAGTTATATACATACAATCATAGGTTTCTTTAATTTTTATCATCTATATAAAAATATAAATAGACTTATTTGTACAAATGTTGAATATTTTGTACAATTATAATTATATTTCATATTTGTTGTCAAGTAAATTAATCGTCAGTTAATTTTTTTTGCAACCAAATATCTATTTTAGATGTAATAAATAAGTATTATATACCTTAAAAATGAATAATTTGTTGTATGCATTCTCATCAAAAATATAAATCGTCTGGCAGTTTAACTTCACAATATCCTTGTTTCGCTCCGCATAGCGGACAAACTTCCCATGCCTCTTTGTCAAAACTAACATATCCACAGGCTGGGCATATCCAAGCCACCTCTTTAGCCTTTTTGTACAGTTTTTTGTCTTTCATTTGGTTGTAAAGTTCTTGAAATACCTTTGCATGCCTTACTTCGACCTCACCTATCATTCTAAAAAGATCGGCAATTTCATCAAAACCCTCTTCTCGAGCAGTTTGTTCAAATTCTTTATAGGCTTTTGCCTCATCAAGTTCATCTTGGCAAAGAAGTTGTAAATTGGTTAAAAGGTCCCACTTTTCTTTGAATGGAAAACCCGCACACACGTCAATATTATCAACCTGTTTTAGTTCTGCATCCTGCAACTTCATATAAAGCACACGGGCATGATTAAACTCTTGATAGGCTATTCTATCAATCAAAGTTGCAATCGCCTCATACCCGTTATAGCGAAAGCCATATTCGCAAAATTCATATCTTGTTCTCGCCCCACACTCAGCCATATAAGCCCTCGCAAGGTTAGAAAAAGTCTTGCTATCTTTAAGTTTCATTTTATACCTCCAATCACTATTATTTGCAAAGTCAAGCGAAATATACACGGACATTAAAAAAGACATAATTTTAAATTTAACTATTGAAAATCTTTTAGTCGTTTGATATAATAATGCCATAGGAGTCAAGATGATAGATTTTAATTCATGTTCACTAAGTCAACTTTTAAGTATGCTAAGCCCTCAATTTTATTATTATGTGCAGACAAAGGAGCAACTTATGTCATATGCAATCGCATTATATCATCGTGCTTGCAGTGATTTGGGCTGTAAAAATTTTGGATATGTAGAATTTGCCAGCCTTATTAAAAACATATATGGCTCTTATGACCAGTTTACAAACAAAATGAGATACAATAGTCGTCCACTCGAATGCTTTGACCTATGCAAAGCCCAAAATAATCTTTTCCTACCATATAAAATCGCACAAGCGGGCTTACACGAGGCGAGACACTTTGCACAGCATAACAATGGTGAAGCCGTGCCTAAATTTATACGTAGATTTGCTGTTTTCAGCAAGGTGTTTGACAAATTTACAACATCTGAAAATATTGATTATGGCACCAACCCATTAGAGGTGGATGCAAGACACTATGCCTATAGCACTCTCTTACAGTATCCTCACATAAAAAAGTATATTTCTCACCAGAGATATATAGACTGCGAGCGGAAATGCTCAAGAGGTTGTTCGTCTGTTTACTATGCATATTATAAAGTTAAAAGTGCTTTAAGCCATTATTACGGAAAAATAAATCCCAAAATAGTCAAAATTATTGATGATATGGGTGCCTCTTGCATTGAATTTTTGCAAAATCATAATATTGACCCACAAGCCTATAACAATATGGCGGTTCAACTTTCAATCAGAAATGAACACGTCCGTAACTTTCGTTATAACGACAGAGAACAACAACTTTTGAAAACTGAAAGTGAGGCTTACAACAAACATTTTGCAGACATCATCTTTAATGATAAGGTTGTTACAAGCGAAGAAATACTCAAGTGCCATGACAGAATGTTCTCGCTAAAGGCAAGACCTGAAATGATAGACCAAGCCTTCTATGGCATAAAACTCAACACCTATAAGGTTTTGGAAACACGTGAAATGTATAAGGAGTTTGCTCCAAAGTTTGTAGAACTCCTTTCGAGCGACAAACCTGCACCTATGCCACCAATAGACGAAATCTCGTACATAAACCAATACCACAAAAAAATTGATTAAAGCCAAACACACTGGACTTGTCCAATGTGTTTTTATTTAATAATACCGAAAATAATATTTGATTTTTGGTAAAAAATGATTATAATATATGTATTATGGAAAGATATGATGCAATAGTTATTGGAGCAGGCCATGCGGGATGCGAATCAGCCCTCGCCCTTGCTCGAACAGGGAATAAGACACTTCTTCTTACATTGTCACTGGATGCAGTGGCTTTTTTGGCATGCAATCCGTCTATTGGCGGAACGGCAAAAGGTCAACTCGTCTGCGAAGTGGATGCCCTAGGCGGCGAAATGGGCATCAATACAGATAAGACACTTATCCAACTTCGTATGCTCAACAGTGGCAAAGGTCCAGCCGTGCAGAGTTTGCGAGCCCAAGCGGATAAAATTGAATATCACAACAAAATGAAACTGACACTTGAAAAAACAGAAAATCTCTATCTTAGACAAGGCGAGGCGGTCGATATTCAAGAACTTGACAGCGGAGAAAAAATTGTCACCACAGCCGTTGGGCAAACTTACGAATGCAAAACGATAGTCTTTGCAACAGGTGTGTACCTAAAAAGCAGAATAATCATTGGAGATTACACCAAGGACTGCGGTCCAAATGGTTTCTCAAATGCTCAAAAACTTTCTGATTCTCTAAAAAATCTTGGCATTAAACTCTTAAGATTTAAAACAGGGACCCCTGCCCGCATAAATGGTCGAAGCATAGATTACTCCTCTCTTGATGTTCAAAAAGGTGAAGACAATATCCAAAATTTTTCGTTTATTACTAAACATAAACCAAAAAATAAAGCGGTTTGCTACCTCACGTATACCAACGAAACCACTCATAAAATTATCCGCGACAACCTTGACAAGGCTCCTGTATTCTCTGGGCTAATCAAAGGTATTGGTCCTCGCTACTGTCCATCAATTGAAACAAAAATTGTAAGATTTGCAGATAAAGAAAGACACCAACTCTTCCTTGAACCCGAATCTCTATCCACTCAAGAGGTCTATATCCAAGGCTTTTCTACTTCCATGCCTGCAGACGTGCAGAAGGAGATGATCCATTCAGTCAAAGGGCTTGAAAAGGCAGAGATTATGCGTGATAGTTATGCCATAGAGTACGACTGCATTGAGCCAACACAACTGCTCCCAACACTGGGACTTAAAAACCATCCTGGACTTTTCTTCGCTGGACAGATAAACGGAACTTCTGGCTATGAAGAGGCGGCGGCACAGGGAATAATCGCAGGGATAAATGCAAATCTTTACTTAAAAGGCAAAGAACAACTCGTGCTAAAACGAAGTGATGGATACATAGGTGTGCTGATTGACGACATTGTCACAAAAGGCACAAATGAACCATACAGAATGATGACTTCACGTGCCGAATATAGACTATTGCTACGTCAAGACAATGCCGACCTTAGACTTACCGAGATAGGCAGACAGGTCGGGCTGGTAGATGATAAAAGGTGGAAGATTTTTTGCAATAAAAAGAAAAAACTCGAACAAATCTTCTCTCTTTTAAATACCAAATATAAGGTAGATGACGTCAAAGATTTCTATATTGAGAACGGTGAAAATCCACCTAAGGAAAGTGTCACAGTCAAAGATATGCTTAAACGAAGTAATATCAATGCCTTTAAAATCAATGATAAATTCCATACATTTGACGGCTTTTCTTATGAAATAGTCAATGAACTAAATATAACCGTTAAATACGAAGGTTACTTAAAACAACAACTCGAAGAAATTGAAAAGTTTAAGAAGAACGAAAATACCCTTATTCCTACAGATTTTGACTATAAAAAATATCACGGACTTAGACTTGAGGCAGCAGAAAAACTTGAGGCAATAAAGCCACTTAGCATAGGTCAAGCCTCACGAATTTCAGGTGTCTCTCCGTCCGACATAGCAGTTCTTTCAGTCCTAGTCAAAAAATGGACACAAGAAAAATAAATAAAATAATATTCCCCCATTAAAAAATATAAAAATAGTATATTTATTAAATAATTAATTTTAATATACTGATAACAAAAAATACTACTTAAAAAAATAAAAAAATAAAAAACAAAATAATATATTAGATAAATTTAAAAATAATTAAATAGAAAATATAAATAAATTTAAAAAATATATAATTTAATAATAAAAAAAATATAAATAATTTTTTTATCAAATATGATTTTAATTTAAATAAATCAATTATTTAATATATTTTTAATTTTTATAACCATAACTACCGGCTTAGCCGGTAGTTTGCACTGCCCCCTTAGGGCCTGTTGCAGCATAATCGTAAACGTTTGGTGAAGTTCTGCCGCTTGCTCGACTTTCACCAACTAACCCCTTAAGGGGCTTCTTTTATTTGTTTCCTTTTACCTGCTCACCCGTAAACGGGTCTATTACTTCTCGCATTGTTAATTGCTCATAATTTAAATCTTCTTGTAATTGTTGCCTTATGTATTCTTGTATTGCTTTTTTATTTTTTCCTACTATATCTACATAATATCCTCTACACCAAAAATTTCTACTTCCATATTTATATTTTAAATTAGCGTATTTTTCAAATATCATTAGACTGCTTTTTCCTTTTATATATCCTATTATTTGTGCTACACTAAATTTAGGTGGTATTGATAACAGCATATGTATGTGATCTGGACACGCCTCTGCCTCTATTATCTCTACTCCTTTATATTGGCATAATTTTCTAATCATTACACCTATATCCTTTTTAATCTTTCCATATATTATTTGTCTCCTATATTTTGGAGCAAATACTATATGATACTTGCAATTATATTTTGTATGTGCTAAACTACTTGTGTCTAAGATCATAGACAAAAACCTCCTATGTTTTTAGTTAAAGCGGCAAAACTTCAACTATATTTTAACATAGGAGGTTTTTGATGTCCATAGCTGTAAGCCTTTTGGAACCACAAGCACTGCTTGTGGTTTTCTTATACAAAAAAAGATAGACCTAAAAAGTCTATCCTTTGCAAACCTATTAAATTTTAATTTCTGCCATTCTTTAAAACTATATCATTTCGCCTATCTATATCATAGAATACTGCACGAGTGTCAAGTTTCTTAGACAATGCCATTGGCTCCTTTGCAGGAGATTTTTCCATACACTTAGTAGCGAAGAACGGCGTCATCTTATCCTTCATAATCTCTTTTCGGAATATCTTAGCCACAACAGTCCACTGCGGAAGTTGTCTTAGTTCCTGCTTATCAAGTAGTGGTTTTCTTGTACGTTGAACTGATTTTGAAATATTCAAACCGCTATCAGTATCCTTTGTATTACGCGAAACGTTCTCTTCTTCGTGGAATACCGTCGTCTCACCGCAGGCTTCTGAAAAGGCTTGAATTGTTGACGGGTCTTCAGAGCCGAGGAACACTTCCATCTGGAAGTTACCACGAATGTTTTGTGCCTCATCTGGTCCGTACTTGATATCAAGTTGCTTGTAAGACTGTAAAACTATTTCGAAGAAGATACCTCTTGAACGAGAAACGGTTACAAGTGTACCAAATTTAGGTACGGCTGGCATATTACCAAACTCATCAAGTATGAAGTAAACTGGACGTTTAAGTTTGCCCGTCTTACCTGACTTATCCACCGTTCTGTTTGCGACATCGACAAGCACGGTGTAAAGTTGGCTTATACAAAGCACACCAAGTGGGTGACGCTCGGTCTTGTGGTCAGGTATTCTAATAAAGAATGCAGTCGGTCTTTCAGGTATATCTTCAAAGTTAATATCAGTACCACTTGTCATATAGAATATCCCATCATCGCCTAAAATGTTACCGATTGACGAGCCGAGGGTTGATATGAATGACCTTTGAGTTACAGGGCTGGCAAGGCAGACAGACGACATAAGGTCATGCACATTGCTAAGCACAGGGTCACGTCCCTCACTATATTTTGTCAAAGTTTTAAGAACACTCTCCCTATCTCCTGCAGGGTCACGTCTCATACAAATTTTATACAAATTAAATAGGTTAAATTTACTTAAATCCATTCCAAGTCTAGGGTCACGGCTATCCTCAAGCATCGCCTCCATAATGCCAAGGATAAGGTCACGGCAACCATCTGGCCAAGTTTTATCTTTGCAGTTAGGGTCATCTGGGATGAGGGCAAGTGCAATATTCTTTAAGTTTGTAAATGCCTCACTTTCAAGTTGTCTCTGCTTTGCATCAAGTTCAATCTTCAATATTTCCTCGTTAGGGAATGCCTTCCCTTCGAATGCATACCAAGTGTCCCCATAGGTCGCACCATTGACTCTTGATGGGTCGAAAGTCTTATACCCCATATCCTTTGGACGAGCATGGCTGATTTTCTTAACTTCTTTACGAAGATTCCCCGCTCTTTCATATTTTTTATAAGCAACTTCCATTGGGTTCCAAAGCGAAGATGCATATGGATTTTCGAGGTTTAAAACGACAATATTGTATCCCTCTTTCTTTAAAATGTTGGCATTGTCCGCATAAAGTTCGCCTTTAGGGTCGGTCATAACAAGGCTAGGCTTCTGCCCTGAGTGAGCCAAAATTCTTATTGTAGGATTGGCAAAAATCTGAGTTTTACCAGTACCAGTAGTACCCAAAACAAGTGCATGGGTCTCTGGCTTCATGTTTATTTCATATCTTCCATTTACTTCTTTATTTCTAAACACAAACCCAGTCTTTTTAAGGTTTGGCAAATTGTTCCAAGTGGTGTAAATAAGGTCAGGCGATGTACGAAGAGTCTCCTCAGAGATGAATTTGGAATCGAAATTGATATCAGTCTCTTCTCCAGAGCCAGTCACACCAACCGTCTTCGCATCAATATCAGGTCTTTTCTTGGTTGTAAATAACCCCATTCCAAGCCCTATAACCGCACCAACTGCAAGTAATATGAATGCTAAAGAATTAGTCAAAGCCTCATTGAATTCTACATTGTCTCCGGTAAAATAGGTAACAAGGACCCCTGCCAAATATCCAATCAAGCCAAATACTAACATAAAAATAATACCAAGTTTTAATCTTCTTTTCATAAGCCCCCCTAATTATCTTGTTTTATATAAGAAAAACTATTCAATTTACCATAAAAAAGGCAAATTTTTACCCTTAATTATAAAATAACACTTTTAAAAAACATTGTCAAACAAATAAGACTTATAAACAAATGATTTTTTATTCCCCTCAAACAGCAATATAACAATAACCGGCATAAACAGATTGTCCAATAAATATCTATACAAACATAAAGGAAAACATACCATCGTCAAAACTCCGCTTATTATATGGTGATTTGTACCCTACATTTGACTAAATTTTTGTCACAAAATGAAACACAAACAAAAATTTCTCGAGTCTGACGACAAAATTGACGACAAAAACATTAACGTAAATAAAAATAGACACTATATATTGTGTTATATAGTGTCTATCTAATACTAATGGTGGAAGTTATAGGGCTCGAACCTATGACCCTCTGCTTGTAAGGCAGATGCTCTCCCAGCTGAGCTAAACTTCCATACATTACTTAACTTAAGTCAGTCTCTTCAAAACCAACTTTTTAAGTTTGCTCTATTAATATATCAAATTAACTTTCATTTGTCAACTGTTTTTTTAAAAAAAATGCAAATATCAAAAAAATATTTCTTAAACAAGCATTATTTGATATTTTGCTTTAAATTATAATCAAAATATAAAAATTAAAATATAATATATTAGGGCTGTGATTTAAGGAGACAAAAATGCCTTGTAATCTTAACTTTAATCAATGCAATAGTTTTAGAAATTTCCCTAGACCAATTTTCACCTGTTACCGAAATCTTATCTCACTTTTGAATCAATCGGAAACCACTATAATCAATCCAACAATTGAAACTGCCAATTTTATTGGAGGAATAGTGCCTCAAACGGTTATAGCCAGCGGAAACGTTGTGCCTAGCACGTCCTTTAACCAAGGCAGTGCAATTAACTACGACAATGCAGGAACTTTTACCTTGATAAATGGCAGATACCTAATATCTTACAATCTCAGCGGAATAATATCCGCAAATGGTACCTCTAGTTATAGTATCTATCTCAACGGAAATAGTATCCCTTCATCTTTTGCATCATCGTCAGGCACTGCGGGTGGCGCTTCAACACTATCAAACAGTGTCTTTGTGGAAATAACATCGCCAACAGGTGCAATCACCATAAAAAATGCAAACACACAACCTCAAACTCTAAACAGTGGCAGTGTTACTATCCAAAAAATAATATAATAAGATTTAATTATATAAATATATCTAAAATCACTATATATCATGTTTTAAAGATGATTTTGAGTTAATTTCATCAATTTTATTGAAATTTTTAACTAAAAAATATGACAAAAGATTTTATAATCTTTTAAAAATTTGTTGTAGTTTTTAAAATTTTTGGTATATACTAATACTAACCAAACGGCATACACACTTGCCATGCACACAAGATAAACAACCAAAATTAAAGGAGGGACTATGGAAAATTCACTTAAAGAACAAGTCGACCTTGCTCGTGAAGAGATGCTTGATTGCTGGGAACTTACTAAAACTGTTGGCTCAATCGAATGTTTTAGTTTGCTTATCAATTGCAGTCAAAAATATTATTCCCTTCTTAAAGAATATGAGGACGAACTAAACAGTCCAGAATTATATTGATGGCGTCGGTAAAAGTAAGAGCAATAGTGCTAAAAAGTTCAAATGTGAGAGATAAAGATGCTCTTGTATGTCTTTATTCGCTTGAACTTGGCAAAATTTTCATGTCTATGAAAGGTGTGCGTGGTGAAAAAGCAAAACTTAAATTTGCAAAAGAGATATTTTGCTTCGGCGAATATATTCTAGAGCAGACCAAAAGCAATTTTATAGTCACAGGGGTCGATATAATAGACAACTTTTATGACTTGTCTAAAGACATTGATAAATATTACGAAGGATGCACTATACTTGATATAGTCGATAAAGTGGAAACTCAATCAAATCCCCCGCTTTTCGTAGAAATAATCAAAGCATTAAAAGCCCTTTGCTACGATAATGTAAAAAAATATTATTGTATAAGCAAATTTTTAATTAGTATCTTTACAGGTATGGGCTACAAATTCTTGTCAGACAGATGTTCGAGTTGTGGCTCAATACTTGGTAAAAAATATTTCAATCTAGATATTGGTGAAATAGTCTGCCCGGGTTGTAAGACTTATCTTTGTGTGCCAGTAAGCGATTTATGCTTTTCAAGTTTAAAAATACTTGATATGACAGATTATGATAACTTAAAAAATATAAAACTCAAAGAAGAAGGAATTACCCAAGCATTCAATCTGCTCTGCAAAAATTTTCAATGGCGAACAGGCTACCAAATTTTAAACACAAAATAAAAAATCTCGAATTTTCAAACCTAAAGCAATTGCAAAAAAGTTTGATTCGAGATGTTTTTTGTTTATTATAAAATATTTTATCGTTTTTATACCCATCGCATAGTTCGAATAATCTTCCCTATACAAACAAGTCCAAGTTCTAATTATAGAAATATTTGACTTTAAAAACAAAAAAATATTACAATTTTCTTGTAAAAATTAATATAAAAGGATAAATATGATTTTAAGTGTTTCAAGACGAACTGACATTCCTGCATTTTATAGTGATTGGTTTTTTGAGCAACTAGACCAAGGTTTTGTTTTGGTGCCAAATCCTATTGTGCAAGAAAAAATTGCAAAAATCGCACTCGAACCATTAAAAATTGAAAATATTGAAACAAATTTACTTGGAGAGAAAAAAGTTGAAACATCTGGCAATATTGAGGGGATTGTTTTTTGGACAAAGAACCCAAAACCTATGCTTAATAGTCTTGATAAACTAAGTGACTTTAAATATTATTTTCTATACACTCTCAATGCTTATCCAAAGAAAATTGAAGCAAATCTTCCACCACTTGAAGAACGAATAGACAGTTTTAAAACTCTTTCAAAATTTTGTCCTGTTATTTGGAGATATGACCCAATATTGGTGACAAAAAGCATAGATGAAAATTGGCATATTGAGAAGTTTGAACACTTGGCAAAAGCATTAAAAGGATACGCCAAACATTGCAAAATCAGTTTTTTGATTGAGAGTTATAAGGGCTGTGATAAAAATTTGCACAAACCAAGCGAACGTCAAAAAGATAAAATCTTGTCTGCGATTTCTAAAATTGCTAGTGATAATGGAATTCAAATTGAAGCATGTGCAGAAAATGACTACACAAAGTATGGTATTCTTCCAAGTAAGTGCATAAATGGTGAAATTTTTGAGAGACTTTTAACTGAAAAATATAAAGATTTAGACATTCAAGTCAAACGAAAAAACAACAAACTTGATGGACAACGTAAAAACTGCCTTTGTATGCCGTCAGTTGACATAGGACAGTATGACACTTGCTTTCACGACTGCAAATATTGCTATGCAAAAAAATCTCACCAAAAGTCGATGAGAGACAAGCTTGTCGGCAATATTTACGAAAGAAAAACTGAACTTGAATTTGTATATGAGTAGTAAAAAGTCTAATGTACCACATTTTAATACAAGAACTGCAACAAATTTGCGATAGATATGTAGAAAATTTATAAAAAATACATAGAATAATGCTATTTTTATCAATAATATATTTAAATTTTTATCAAATAATAAAAAACTCCTAATCCTTGAAAGTTGTTTAGTTTCAGGGATTATTTTTATTATCATAAATAAAAATTCTAGCGAATATTAACGTCGCTAGAATGCCTTTAATAAGGCTTTTTGGTGCTCCCAGAAGGACTCGAACCCTCGACAATGGTTCCGAAGTGGCGACCTGAAAATGCCAAGAGTTCGACTTTTCGTATCATATTTTACCATAAAATATCATATCAAAAATCTCTCAATCCCTTTATTTTTCAGCATTTTCGCCACTTCATCTCATCAAACAATATTATACAATACAAACACGAAAAAATACAACACAAAACACCCCATTTGCAAAAATCTTGCATTTTTCCTGCAAAAATTTGTAGCATAGTTTGAAATTTTGTATTATTTCAATGGAGGTGTTATATGGAAAATATAGGACAAAAGAAAAAACAAATTCAAGTTGATATTAAGTGTTATTTTCAAAGAGACAAAAAAGGCAGGATTATACCTGAAGGTACAACAAGTGAACCTATCTACCAAGATTGGACCCCTGAATTGCAAAAGGGATATGATGAAATGATGAATAATTTTGCAAAAATTTTAGCTGACGAATTATTTAAAGCAATTGGAAATGGATTAGATATCACTAAACTTGGGACAATATATGCTGATGATTTTTTCAAGGAACAAGCCGAAAAGAAAAAGCGAAAGCAAGAACTTGCAAAAATAAAAAGAAAGATGACTGATGAAGATCTTGAAGAATTTTTAAAATGGAAAGCTGAAAAGAAATAAAAATAGCGAATCTCACTTTCAATATTTATTGCACCATAAATTATAAAATGATGCAATAAAATGTCACAAATAGTTGACTTATTGCATTAAACATGCTAAAATGATGCAATAAAAGAGCAGATAGGAGATTAAATGAAAATTTTTAATTATTCACAATACAAAAATGTTACTTGGGACAATGAAATTTTAGGATACATATCTCAAATACATGAATACAAAGGTAAATTAGCGAATATTGAATATAAAAACAAAACTAAAATTAATAAACTTGTAGAAATTGCAAAAATTCAAAGCATAGAATCATCAAATAAGATTGAAGGAATTGTAACAACATCAACAAGAATTAAACAAATTTGTGAAAACAAAACAACGCCAAAAAATAGAGATGAGAAAGAAATCCTTGGATATCGTGATGTTCTTAATACAATTCATGAAAATTATGAATTCATATCAATTAATAGTTCTTATATTCTTCAACTCCACCGAGATTTGTACAAATTTTCTGAAAAATCTATTGGAGGAAAGTTTAAAAATGTTCAAAACTATATTTCAGAAACAAGAACTGATGGAAGTTCTTTTGTAAGATTCCAACCTTTAGAACCATACGAAACTCCTGATGCTATTGATAGACTTTGCGAGGAATTTAATATCGCAGTTAGCAAAGAATATGTTGATCCATTAATTTTAATACCAATCTTTGTTTTGGATTTTTTATGTATTCACCCTTTTAATGATGGAAATGGGCGAATGAGTAGACTTTTGACTTTACTTCTTTTATATAAACAGGAATATAGTGTCGGAAAGTTTATTTCTATTGAAAAAATAATTGAAGAGACCAAAAATAGATATTATGATTCTTTACAATCAAGTTCGATAAACTGGATTGATGAAAAAAACAATCCAACCGAATTTATTAAATATATGTTATCTGTGATATTAAAAGCATATAGAGATTTGGAAGAAAGAGCAAACATATTACTTGAAAAGAAATCAAAAGCATTAACTCAAGTCCAAGACATTATCAATACAAAAATTGGTAAGTTTACAAAATCTGAAATCGTTTCTTTGTGTCCTACATTATCTGAAACAACGATAGAAAGATGTTTAAAAGAATTGCTAAACAAGGGATTAATAAAAAAACATGGCGACCGCAAATCGACATATTACACAAGAAACTAAAAGGAGTGTTTATGGAAAATATTAAAGAAAATTTTATATCTTTGCTAAGTTCATTAGGATATGTAGAAAATAATGATGATGTTTATACAGCGAATTCTTTTTTAGAAAGCAATAATTTTGATACTTATTATAAAAAAATAATTAAAAAAATTAACCCTAGTTTAATCTTTTGTCAATTTAATAAACCATTCATTATTTTCTTTAATAAAAATATAACTAATAAAGAAATTTATAATATATGGAATTCTCAAATACCTCTTGTTTTTTGTTATATTGACAATAAATTATTTATTTATAACGGTGCTCACTTAAACAATGATAAATTAGAATTTATAAGCTCTATAGATATTAATAATTGTAATAATAAAACTCTCTATTGCTATTCTAATATAAAAAAATATGAAACATTGCGTGAACTACAAAAAACATTAAGTGATAATAATTTATACTCTTCTTTATTAAATAATCTTAAATTTATTACAGATAAATTCAAATTTAAATATGAATTTTCAACGAAATTAATATTAGCTTTGCTTTTTACAATTTACTTAATAGATAGACAAGTTGATTTGGGGTATAAATATTTTACAAAAGATAACACGAAGTATAATTTTTTAGAAACTATTAAAGATAAAAGCAAGCTAATTTTATTATTTGACTATCTTAACAAAAAATTTAATGGGAATTTGTTTGATGATTTAAATACCAAAAATTTAGAAACATTAACAAATGATGATTTAATGCTATTATATAGGTTTTTTGAAGGAAAGGAATTAATGTATAATGGACAATTAGCTTTATTTTCACTTTATGATTTTGACATTATTCCTATAGAATTAATAAGTAATATTTATGAAGTTTTGTTAGGAGAAGAAAAACAAAACAAAGATAAAGCATATTATACCCCCTTATTTCTTGTTGATTATATTAACAATTTCTTTGTTAAATCCAGAATTGATAGTTCCATTTTAGATCCGGCCTGCGGGTCTGGTATATTTTTAATTAAATTTTATAGAAATCTTATTAAAAAAAATATAGGTCAACAGGATTTTTGTAATAATGACAACATTTTAATTAATCTACTGAATAATTGTATATACGGGATAGATAAAAATGAAGAAGCTATTGATATAACAATTTTTTCATTATACTTAACTATGCTTGATTATAAAGATCCCAAAACTTTAAAAGATTTTAAATTGCCAAAGTTGAAAAATAAAAATTTAATTGTTGGAAATTTCTTCGAAGATGATATTAAACTTAAACTAAAAAAGAAATTTGATTATATAATTGGTAATCCGCCTTGGGGTAATGTAAAAGACGCACTTGCATTAAAATTCTGTAAGGCTGTCAAAATTCCAAATCAAAACAATGAAATTGCTAGAGCCTTTATGATAAAAGCTCTAGAATTTGCTACTCTTACTACTGATATAATATTTGTTTTGCCATCAAAAATTTTTTATAATTTTGATAATAAGGCAAGAATTTTTAGGAAAAAGTTTTTAGAGCTTTGTTCAATTTCTAATATAATTGAATTGTCTAACATTAGGAAAGAAATATTTAAAAATGCAATAGGTCCAGCATTAATTTTAAAGTATAAGTTATCAACAAATAATACACAGCAGAACAATATTTCTTTTATTTCTATGAAATCAAATATTTATTATAAATTATTTAAAATATTTGTTTTAGAAAGTAAAGATATAAAAAATGTTAAACAAAGTTATTTATATGAAAATGACTGGGCTTGGAAAACATTCGTTTATGGAACAATGCTTGATTGCTATACAATTAAAAATCTTTTTCAAAACTATGAATCTTTAGGTGATTTATTGAAGAAACATAATGTAATCTATGGTACGGGTATGTTAACAAATCCGGGTTTGTATGATACAAGAAAATATATAGGAAGAAAATTAATAACCGCAGAATGTATTAAACCTTTCTTTTATAATGATAGTAAATCAACAATTTTTAATTATTCAAATGTCCATAGAGCTCGCAATGAGAAATTATTTAATCCTCCTTACACATTACTAACTGTCGGAATTGACCCTAAAACACTTAAATTAAAAGCTGTATTTTCTAATAAAAATTTTGTTTACAAAAGATCAGTAATTGGGTTGAAGGCAAATCCCGATCAAAAAGATTTACTTTTAAGTATTACTGGTTTATTAAATTCATCATTATATTCATACTTAAATTTAATGCTGGGTTCTTCTGCAGGTATAGAACGGGAACAATCAATATTTGAACAAATCCTTACATTTCCTGCAATATTAGATTCAGAAATAAGTAGGTTGGTAGAAAAAATACAGTTAGAAAAGGAAAAGTTAATAAACAATTCTGGTGAATTAATTACAAAATTAGACAATCTAATTTTGAAAAAATTTCATCTTGATGAAAATCCTTATGTAGATTATGCACTTAAGTTTTCTATCCCATTTGCAACACATTCATACATTCACAAACGTGTAACAGAATCGAAAATTAAATTTTATATAAAATATTTTGAAGACTATTGGAATAAAATTAGTAAAAACAATTTTAAATGTAAAACTCAATATTTGATCGATAATGAATATACTATTGTAAGAATAATATTAGATGAGAAAAATGAAAATAAGCAAAACGATATTAATATATTGAAAAATATTATTTATACTAAATGTAAAAATATAATAAATAAAAATGATATCTATTATTTTGATGAAAATAGTTATTATATTATTAAAAGCAGCTTTGATTATAATTGGCACATAATGAATGCTGAAATAGATTTACAACAAATGATATCTTCAATAATTACGCATTATGGAGATTAATTATGGGATTTTTAAATACTAAATTAAACAAAAAGTGCCAATCTCTTGTTTATCAAGATATTGAAAATGTTATTATACAAAGCATAAAATATATGAGCTTAGTTAAAACTAATGTAAACTTTATAGAAAATGAAATAACAGACATATGGATTTCTACAACTCTTATGAATGATTCATACAGAAAACAAAATAATGTTTTACTCTATAGATTCGATAGGGAAACTCAAGAAAATTATTTGCCAGCAAAAACAGGACATGTTGATGTTAAAGTTACTATATCACCTATTTCATTTGAAAATGTGTCTGCTTATTATATTATTGAATGTAAAAGAATAGATGGTAAACTAAAATTGAATAAAGAATATTATATAAATGGGATAAAACGTTTTGTGTCAAAAAGCAATAATTATTACACATTCTATAATAATAAGGCAATGATGGTAATGTATATAAAAAATGATAACATAGATATTCAAAAATGTATCAAGTCAATAAATTGTTTACAATCTTCTGATAGGGATGTATGTGTAGTTAATGATTTGCAGATTGTGGATAATGAACAAATAATATCAAAATACTCATTAAATAATAAGATAATTGAAATGAAACATTTTATATTTAAAGTTGAAAATTTAATAATAAAAGAAGATTAGCAACTAGTCTTCTTTTTTGTTAGATATAAATTATTGGTTTGTTTTG
>ERZ1643249.1840-NODE-1840-length-20624-cov-5.749915_pt1 | contig 20624 bp, 40 predicted proteins | sample MGYA00579263_ERZ1643249 | MGnify/ENA primary metagenome ERZ1643249 (study PRJEB29033, sample SAMEA4952264) | chicken gut metagenome | biome: Broiler Chicken; feature: Gastrointestinal Tract; material: Caecum | place: Ireland | collected 2018 | study: Broiler... | reverse complement strand
AAGGAGAGAGAAAAAATGTATATTTTAGATGATTTATATAGAATTTGTAAAAATTGTAAAGAAGAAAAGAAAATAATGTTAAAAATAAATAAAAATAATACAATGGAATTTATAATTCCTATGGTACAAGGACATTATATTGAAGATGGTATATGGTATAGTGAATTATTAAATAAATTAGAAGATAAAGAAACTAATTTTGTAGGCATAACAAATTATGGGTTTATAGATGAATTAGAAAGAGAATGTTTAGATTACAAAGAATGTTGGGCTGACAGTTTATATAATTCTCCTATGGATAATTTATGTGGGTGTGAATTAAAATTTGCAAATGATATTTTTGATATTTTAAATGACAATAAAAACATTTATGAAATATTAAGTATTAAAGAAACTGAAAATTATATAATTATTGAATTAAAAGATAATAAAAATGATAAAAATATCAAATTAAATGAAAATAAATTGAAAAAGGACTTGAATTTTAAAAATTTTACCTTCGACGACCTTTATTATTTAATAGAATTTTCTTATATAATAGGGAAATTTAACGATAATCAATATATAAAGAAATTAGACAATATGATAAAGAGTTGTGATGATGGAATAGAAGTTTATAGTTTATTTATTAAATATTTATATGATAAGTTTATCAATAATGGGGGAGATTATGTGAGTTATATAGAATATAACTTAGAAGAAATAGTGACAGATTTTTTAAATTATTATTTTGAATAAAAGGAGATTTAATAAATAAAAAATGAAAAATTTTTCATTTTTTATAAAAAAAATATTGACAAGTAAATCAAAATATGTTATAATAAAGAAAAATTAGTTAGGGGGTATAAATATGGAAATTAAAGATTTAAAAAGTTTTATTAAAGATAATAGTAATGTTGAGAATTTATATTATACAGGGTTAAAAGAAAGAACATTAGAAAGTAAATTTGAATATATAAAAGAACATTTTACTTATGATATTATGAATAGTTGGAATGCTTTGGAAAGTATTGCAAATAATGTAAAAATTTGGAACTTAAAATTAACAAATGAGCAATCAGATAAGTTTTTTGAATTATTAGATGTAGACAATAATTATGTATATGATAGTTTAAATTTTACAATAAAAGATTTTGAAGATATAACAGATACAGATATATTTTTTAATGGTAGAAATGGTGGATATTTAGTAATAGTTCCAAAATTTAGTAAATATAATAAGAATATGAATATACTAGATTTGTTTTTTAGTGATAATATTTATGATTATGAAACATTAAAAGAATTCAAAAAAGATAGTTTAGATACAAGTTATGGGTATACAAATGAAGATATAAACAAAAACTTAGAAGAATGTTATTATTTATTAAAATCATTCGATTTATTATGTGATTTATTAAGAGAAGAATTAATTTATATATTAGATAATGCAGAAATAAAAGAAGAAAAAAAGATGGTAGAAAAAATTGAAAAATATATAGAAATATAGGAGAAAAATTATGATAAATGTAATAAAGTCAGGAAATAAATGGCAAATAAAAAATAAAGATAATATAATAGAAGAGTTTGAGATTGATACACAAATGAAATGGGAAGATAAACTAAACTTTATTAATGAAAAAATAAAAAAATATGAAGGGAGATAAAAAATAAATGGAAATTTGGGTAGTTTATGAAAGTAATTATGGGGATTTAATTTTAGATGGTTGTAATGCGACAACATTAGTAAATGTATTTACAAATGAAAATGAAGCACTTGAATGTAAATTAGAAAGAATTGAAATAGGAGAAGAGCAGGGATATGTAAGAGATTTGGAATGTGAAGATTACAAAGACTTGCTAAGAACATTAATTATGTTTAAAAATGAACAAGAAAACTGGGATGATTACTATGAAATTTGTGTAGAAAAATTTAAAATTTAATTAGGGAGGATTTTATTATGGATAAAAAAGAAATTATAACAAATAATAATATTGTTGATATTATGAATGAAAGTGTAAATGATACATATAATAAACATGGAAATGTTATGAAATTATTTTTAAAAAATGAAATATTAGAAATTTTAGATTGTGAAGTGTCAAATACAGAAAGTGAATATGATGGAAAATTCACAATGGAAGATATTGATAAAATTGTAAATGAATTATTGGATGAAGATGAAATGTTTGATGAAATTGATAATTATATTATTAGTGAATTAGATTGGTACTTAAAAAACAAGGAAGGAGATAATATATAATGGATATTATTAATAAAGTAATAGAAATAGAAGATTATTATGGAAATACTATTATGGCTTTTGAGATAGATAAAGAAGGTAAAATAATTAAGTTTTTAAATTGTAATATTGCAGATATTGAAAATGATTACATTTTTAATAGCGATAAGGATTTAATAAGATTACAAATGGGAGAAGAATTTTAGGGGGTATAAAATGGAAAAAATAGAATTAGGATATATAAAAAAAATTGTTGAAAATAATATAAATAACACAATAAAAGAAGTCAATAATAAATATAATATAAAATATGGGGATATGTACCCCGAAGATTTTATAGAATTAGAACTTTATATTGATAATATAGCAAAAATAATAAAAAGAAATTGTGAAGGAAATATGGAAATATAGGGGGTAAAATATGATACAAGTAGAAGATACAGAAATTGTAGATTATATTATAAAAAACAATGCAAATGTAAGAGAAACAGCAAAACACTTTGGAATGAGCAGACAAACTGTTTCAAATAGAATTGCAAGAAGTAAAAATAAAAAGGCACAAGAAATAATGGAAAAACACTTGAAACATAGGTCAAAATACAAATATTTAGAAAAAGAGAAATAGTTTTTTCTCTTTTTTTTAAAAAAAATATTGACAAATTTTAAATTTTGTAGTATAATAGTTATAGATTGAAAGAGAGGAATGGAAATATGGATAAAAAAGATTTAAAAATGTTGCTTGATTTGATTGGGGATTTTTGGGATAGTAAAGAGGTTGAAAACAATAAAGAACTTGAAAACTCATGTTGGTTGATTTATGATAGTATTTTTAATATATTGAATAAAAGCGAAAGTGCGTGGTCTATTTCCGAAAATACTAAAAATAATGATTTTTCAATAAATAAAAACGGTTTACAAAAAGAGATTGCTGAATATAAAGATAGTTTATATAAAGATACCAGTAAACTTGAAGAAATAAAATTTGATATTAATAATATTATAAATATTATTAATAGAATTAATGATATTTGTAAGAAATACACGGATTTTGACAACTTTTATAGAATTGATAAATCTGATTTGAAAAATTTAAAAGTTGCGATATTTTTAGGACATAAAACTGTTGTAAAATTTGGTATTTATAATGTTTGTAGTTATGCACAAATTGGAGATGTTGACATAACTTATTGTGATTTGATTAGTGATTTTAATAAAATTTTTGAAAATTTTTAGGAGGGTTTGAATATGGATTTTGTAGAAATTGAGGAATATGATTTGATTTATAGGTATAAAGATTATGTTGAAAGTGTTGACCCTGGAACAGATACAACTTATAAGGAATTTGCGAACGCATACATTAATTCTGTTGTTGTTGAGGATAAACCTTTAAAACTTGTTACGGATAGAATTACAGAATGGTGCGATAACTGTTGTCAAGAAACAGAAATTGACAGAAACGGTGGCTATTGTGAACATTGTAATAAATGGTTGAAACCTTGTAGTTTGTGCGATTGGGATAATGTAAATTGCAATAATTGTCCATATAAATAAAAAAAATACTTGACAAAAATTAAAAACTATGTTATAATGATATTAAATTAAGGAGGGATTTTATTATGTTATTAAGTGAAATGTATGATGAATTAGAAAATTTAGGTGGATTTACAACAGATATTGAAGAATTAAGTCAAGAACAAATAGACTTTTTAGAAGAGAATGATGAATATGAAATAGGAATAGTAGATTTATTAGATATAATAAATGATTATTCTTTTAATGGTGCAGAAATTTGTGGACTTTATAATAGTGTAGAAGAATTAGCAGAAAATACATTAGCAGAATTGTATGATATACCAGACAACATTGTTTCATATTTTGATTTTGAAAAATTTGGAAATGATTTATTAATGGAAGAAGGATATTGTGAATTGTCTGATAGTAGAGTGGCATATATTGCTTTTTAAAAAGGAAGAAGGGAGAAAATATGGAAGAAAATAAAAAAGATTTATTAAATTTATTTAAAAAAAATAGCACATTAATGATAAAAGAATTAGAAAAAGGTAGAGATATATGTATAAAGAAAAATAAAAATGGATATGTAATGTATTCAAATTTAATTAAAAGAATGAAGGAGGTATAAAAATAATGGATAGATATACACTTTTTAAAAATATTATAGAAGATTTACAACATAAAAGATTTGAAAACAAAGACAGAATTATAAACAAATTATTGGTACAAAATGATGTGTTTAATGTTTCTTTAGAAGAAGGTTATAGGGATATTGATACAATAGATTATATTTTAATTGGAACAATAGAATTTACAGACAATGATTATATAGATTTTCAATTATTTTATTTATTAGATAATGACAATCAATTATATATTACAGAAACAGAAATACTAGAACAATAATTTAATAAGAAGTTTGCTAGAACTTAAAACTAGAATATAGCAAGTAGGCTATGATATTACTTAAAGTAATATTATAGTCTTTTTTTATTGTTTTGTATAAATATATAAAGGATTATATGTTTATACAAGATAATATTTAGTTCTTTGAAAATATTATATATCTCAGACACACGAGAATAAAATCTGAGCAGTTTTTATAAAATAGTAATGAAACTATATTACTACAATAAAAAATAGATAATATTTGATTATAGCTCACAATAAGATATAACGCATTAAAATAGATTTTAAACAGATTATTTTTATAGTAATGTAATTATACCAATACAAATTAAAAACCATTCAAAATAAATCCTCGTGTGTCCTAGCTACATATTATACTTTATTATATAATACTAAAATACTTTATTTATTTTAGATATAATGTAGAAGAGTTTATCATATTATAATATGTAACAGGAAATAAAAAAAATGCTGGGGAAAATATAAAAAATAAAAAATGCGTAACAGGAAATAAAAAAATCCCCTGGAAGTTTAAACATAATTATATAATCGTAACAGCGAAATAAAAAAATGCTGGGGAGAAATAAAATTTTTAAATTTTTTTAAAAACTATTGACAAAATTTTAAATTTATGTTATAATAAGTTTAAGTTAATCAAAAGGAAGGAGAAGTTAATCATGAGAAAGAAAATAAATGATATAGACAATGATTTAAATAAAGAAATAATATTTCCAAATGCTGCTTCTAGGATTTCTTATTATTATGAAAAATTATTTAATGTAAAAATAGTTGGATTGTTTTATAAAAATAATTTAAACCAAGAATTAAAAAAATATATTTCAGAATGTAATTATTTAGAAGTTAATAAATTTGGTAATTTTTTATTTTTTGTTTTAATAAAAGATTATAATAAAAAAATTATAAAATATAGACTATTAAAATGCCATTATAATTCTGAAGAAATACCAGAAAAAATAAAAAATATGTCATTTTTAGACATTATATATTTTTTTGTAGATAAAGAATTAGGAGAATATTGTAGAAAAAAATATATCAAAAATTATAATGATAATGAAATAAGTAAGTTAATAATTGAAAATCAAAAAATAAACAATGTATATAATGATTGGATTAATAATCAAAAAGATAATTAATAAACAATTTTAAAAGTAGCTTTTTAAAACCTAGAATTAAAATTTTGAATTTTAATATATAGGTGAAAACCTACCCCCATTTTAAAAGTATTTTTTTTAAAAGTAAAATTGAATTTTAAGATATAATGGTAAGGTTTAAAACTAAGGAGGTATTATGAAAAATATAGAGAATAGAGAATTAATATTGGAAGAAGATATTACAAACTTAATTTCTGAAATAGATAGAGTAGGAGATTTATTTAAAACAGTTTTAGATAAATATTCTAAAAATTTTAGTAACGCAGATAAAAAACAACAAGATTTACTTCATTATATTGAGTTTAACGATTTTAGTAGTGTTGCAGGATATAGAATTATTAAAGAACTAAAAAGAGTTAGGAAAGAAAGAAGAATAGCAGAAGACAATGTTGACTTATTAAATAAAATAGGAAGTCAATTTTTGTTTACAAACAAGAAAAAAGCTAAAAATATTTTGCAATCTAAAAAAGAAAGTGTAAAAACTAGAAAATATTCAACAAGATATTATTCAGAAAAAAGTTTAATAGAAATTGCAAAAAAAAGTAAGGAGAAAAATAATGATAATTAATAAAGAACAATTTGAATTTATAGATAGTTTTTTTAAAAATGATAATACAATGGATATATATACTCCTATTGGCTCAAAAGTAATTTTTTCTTTTCCAAATAACGGGACAGAACATGAACAAAATATTGCTAAAAAATATTTGATTTTAAATAAAGAATATACAATTGAAAAAATAGAAATAGGAAGTTGGCATACAGATGTGTTTTTAAAAGAAATAAAAAATATTTCTTTTAATAGTGTATTATTTAGTAATAAGGAGGTTTAGAGAATGGATTTAGGAGAAAGAATGAAAAAATATGAATTTGTTACAAGAAATTATTTAATTTGTAAAACACCAGTTATTGTTAGAATTGACGGGAAGGCATTTCATACTTTTACAAAAGGTTTAGAAAAACCTTATGATATAGATTTTATGAGACTAATGCAAAATACAACATTAGAGTTATGTAAAGAAGTTACTGGGTGCAAATTAGGATATACACAATCAGATGAAATATCTTTGCTATTGACAGATTGGGATAATAATGAGACACAAGCTTGGTTTCAAAATAATTTGTCTAAAATTATATCTATTACTTCAAGTATAGCAACACTAAAATTTAACTCTTTAATAGAAGAAAAATTAGAATACTTAAATTTTAATTATAAATTTAGTGGAAAAAGATTTAAAGCTTTATTTGATAGTAGAGCATTTAATTTACCCAAAGAAGAAGTTTGTAATTATTTTATATGGAGACAACAAGATGCAACAAGAAATGCAATTCAATCTGCTGGTCAGTCTGAATTTTCACAAAAAGAACTTTTAAATAAAAGTTGTAATCAGATACAAGAAATGTTATGGAATAAAAAGAATATAAATTTTAACGATTATCCTACTGATTTTAAAAGAGGAAGTTGTGTTATAAAGAAAAATGAAAAATGGGAAATAGATTTAGATATTCCTATATTTACAAAATTAAGGGGATATATTGATTATTTATTATAAAGGGGAGGTAGAAAATATGATTTTACAAAATATTAATATAGACTTGGTTTCTTATTTATTATTTTCTAACATAGTGTGTACTTTTTATTTATTGTATTTTTTATATACAGATTTAAAAGAATTTGAAGTTATTACAGTTTTAGATGTTATAAAAAATATATCTTTATCTTTAATATTAGGAATTACTTGGATTATATCAGTTCCTATATTTTCAACAGGGAAAATAATATCTGGAATATATCTATGTTATTATTATTTAAAAAATAAAAACATAAAAGAAGGTGAAGAATAGTGGACTTACAAACCGCAATTAATTGGATAAAAGTATGTCAAAATGAATTACAAGAAAGTATAGGAAATGGTGAAATATATTTTAAAATTTCTATATTAAATGGTATTGAATTAAACAATGCGTTTAATACTATAATAAATAATTATGAAGGAGAAATAAAATGAAGGAAACTAAATTTTATCTTAATTTAACTAATGGGATTGAATTTTTATCGGAAGAAAATTTTAAAGAAAATTATAAATTTGTTAGAATACAAAGTTGTTCTTGTGAAAGACATTTATGGAATAAAATTTTATTAGATTTAGATTATAATTTTTTAATAGATGTTGCTCTAGGATATAGAGTGGTAGTATGTGATGCAAGTCCCCATAAAGTATTTAGCAGGGCATTATATCAAGGAGTAGAATTTATAAATTATGCTTTAAATAGAATATTATTAAATAAAGAAATAAAATGTTTTGTAAAAGATATGGATGTTACAAAATATTTTAGAGAACAATTTAAAAATTTAGATAAAAAAACAATAAAAAAAATAAAATATATAAGAAAATTTTTAAATACAGATAAAATAGAAATAGTATGTGTTGGTACTAACACAAAACATGATGGAGATTATGAGTATTTTAAAAAACTATTAATAGAAAAATATTAAAAGGAGAGTTATTATGGTAAATAAAGATAATTTTAAATTAAAAGAAATGATAGAAAGAAAAATATTTGAATATGATGACCAAGGAAATAAATATACAAAAACTATAAAAGGAATTGTATATCAAATTACAAATGATTTCATTGTTATTGACAACGGAGTATATAAAGAAGCATTTAAATATTGTCAATTTGAAGAAAATCGACCAATGAATATAGAAGATATTCCTTATGATTTGTCATTAGAAAGTTATTCTAGTGATATAGTAAAAAATTGTATAGACTTATTTAATAAGGGAAAAGAAGGATTTGTGTTTAATATTCAACAATTAAACAATGTAATAGAAAATATAGAAGGTAAATTTAAAATTAAAGAAGAAGAAGGAATATATTATATAAAAAAAATATAAAAAAGTATTGACATTTAATTATAAATATGTTATAATAACAATAAGGAGTTGAAAATATGGTATATTTTATTAGCGATACACATTTTTATCATAAAAGTATAATTCCATATTGTAGAAGACCATTTTCTTCAATTGATGATATGAATAGAAGGTTAGTAGAAAATTGGAATTACACAGTTAATGATAATGATACTATATATTTTTTAGGAGATTTTTCTTTTGGTAATACAGAGTTAACTCATGATATATGTAGTCAACTTAAAGGTAATAAAATAATAATTAAAGGCAATCATGACAGAGATAGAGGAGAAAAGTCTTGGAAGAATATAGGGTTTGATATGGTTTTTGATAAACCACAAAAATTATATTATATAGATAAAAATCATAAAGTAAAATATGTGATTTTATCTCATGAACCACAATATTTAAAAGATAATGAATTCAACATCCACGGACATATACACGATGCAATGTTGGGGGAAGAATACCCAGATATGAACCCTGATAATCACTTATGTGTTTCAGTGGAGAGAATTAATTATAAACCAATCTCTTTTGAACAAATTCAAAGAGAATATTTAGAAAAATTTTTTGATAAAAAGGAAGGAAGATTATAGAATGATTACAACTAATATAAAAGGAAAAACAATGATTTTTAAAAATCAACAAGGATTTTATTCAACTTCTATATCTAAAAAGAATAGAAATAATGAATGGGAAAGTACTTATATAAATATAGGATTTAGGAAAGATACTAATTTAGAAAATAAAACTATGATAGATATAAAAGATGGATGGTTAACATTTGATAAATATAAAAAACAAGATGGAACAACAAATATCGCTTTTAAAATATTTGTTAATGATTATGATGTTGTATCACAAGGACAAAATAATGATAATTTTCAATCTCAAAATGTAATGACAAGTTCTGATTTTTCAAACGATGATTTACCATTTTAATTAATAGGCAGTTGTCTGGGAAGCTGCCTTAATAAAAATAAAGGAGGTTTATAAATATGAAATTAAAAATGATATTATTAATGTTAATTACTTTGATTAGTGTATTTTTATCTATTTGGATTTCTACAATTTATACAAGTTTTGTTGCACCATATTTAATTGGATTTTTTACACCAATCATTGTTAATGGAGTTTATAATTTTGATATAAATAATTATAAAAAGAAAAAGAAATAGAGGTGTAAATTATGGAATATATAGACAAAATTCAATATGTGGAGCTGATGACTTCTGATTTTTATACATATAGAATAGATAGAAATAATTTATTAGAGTTTAATATTATAATAAAAAATATATCAATAGATTGCACAGATATAGAAGATATGGATGATAACGCAGTGGTTCCTATAGTAGAAAGTTTATTAATGGTAATAGAAGATTTTAATAAAATTATTAGTTATGATGACGAAAAAGAATTTGATACTTCAAAGAATAATATATCACAAATAGCAGTATATAAAAAAGATGGTACAATTGAAATGGGATATGTTAATTTAACAAGTGAAGAATATAATAAAAACGAAACTCGTATAAAAGATAATGATAGATTATATATAACAATAGAAGAAAATTTTTAATTTTTTAAAAAAACCTCTTGACAAATATAAAATATTATGCTATAATAATATATAGAAAAGAGGTAGATAATTATGGAAGAAATAATAAAAAGATTTATAAGAACATTAAGAAGTGATAATACGAAAAAAAGTTATGAAAAATACATAAAAGATTTTTGTAGCTATAAAAACATAAATAGTTTTGAAGAATTTAAAAAAATGGATATAGATGATTATTATGATTGGAAAGAATATTTACAAACAGAAAAAAACAATTCTGAAAGTAGTTTAAGACCTAAATTTATATCTATTAGTAGTTTTTATGAATATCTTTGTAGTGTTCCTAAATATAATATAAATATAAATCCTATTTCAAAATCAAATATGTTAAAAAAGATAAAAAAAACTAGAAATCCAGAAAGAATAACATGGTTAACAAATAAAGAAAGAACAGACTTTTTAAATAATTGTAATTCATTAAGAGAAAAAGCTATGTTTGCAATTTTTTGTAATACTGCTATTAGGGTTACAGAATTAATTAACTTAGACTTAAATAAATATGTTAGATATACAAACAAAAATGGAGAAAAATCTTCATATATAATATTTACTAGAAAAGGTGGTAAAAAACAAACTTTATATTTTAATCCTTATGTTACCGAAGCTATAGAAAATTATTTACCACATAGAAAACAAAGTAAATACTCAAATTTATTTATTTCTAATTCAGGGAAACCAATGACAACCGTATGCATAGATAGAACTATAAAAAAAATAGCTAGAAAAGCAAATATTAATAAAAATATATCTGCCCATAGTTTTCGTAGAACAGTTGCAACTGATATGCATAAAGAAGGAATAGATTTGTTGACTATACAACAAACATTGGGTCATAGCAATCCTAATACAACACAATTATATATACAAGATACAGAAAATGATATGGAAAATGTTATGATGAACTATATTGTTAAATAAAGGAGAAATAATATGACAGATATAATAAAAAAAATAATAATTGGAGCACTTTTTATTTTTATCATTGCTTTTATTATTTATATAATTCCTAGATTTTTAAATTTTATGGAAGGGCAAACGGATATATTAAAAATTTCGCAAGCAACCAGTCAAATTTTTCAAATAGAGCAACCACATTACACTGGTTCTTTAACAAAACCAACATATAACATAAAGATACCCGAAGATATAATGGTAGAAATGGTAAAAAGACAACAAGAAAAAATACAAGCTGAAGAAAAAGAAAGACAAAGGTTAGAAGCAGAGAAAGCAGAAGCTGAAAGAAAAAAACAAGAACAATTAAAGCAAGAAGAACAAAGAAAAATAGAAATGTCTAAAATAAATAATAGTTATAAACAATCAACTTCTCGTAGTATGGAAGAAACTAGAAAAAATAGTAATGAATATATAGCTTTTACAGCTACAGGATATTGTCCTTGTAGTAAATGTTGTGGAAAATCAACAGGGAAAACAGCTTCTGGAACAACAGCAACAGCTGGAAGAACAGTTGCCATGCCAAGTAAATATGCTTTTGGAACTAAAATAGAAATAAAAGGGATGGGAACATATACAGTTGAAGATAGAGGTGGAGCAATTAATGGAAATAAAATAGATATATTTTTTAGCACACACCAAGAAGCTTTGAATTTTGGTAGAAGAACAGTTTATCTAAAAATATTATAATAAATTAAATAGGAGAATAAAAAATGAATGATAAAAATATTTATTTTAAGAATAAAACAGGAGATATTATATATAATGAATTATGTATAAAATGTCCAAACTCATGTAAACAAAGTTTTAGAACAACCATCGTTTCATGTGCATTAACTAAAAAAAACAAAAAAAGGAGATAAATGTATGTATTATTTTGATTATGCTTCTACTTGTCCTATAAACAAAAAAATTTTCAATTTGTGTTCTCAAGAATTAGAGAATGGTATATTTAATAACCCATCATCTACCCATGAAGAAGGAATAAAAGCAGCAGATTTTCTACAAAAAGCAAGACAAATTATTGCTGATATATTAAAATGTTCTATTACAGAAATAATATTTACAAGTGGTGGTTCTGAAAGTGATAATATGGCTTTAAAAGGAATTATGTTAAAATATAAACCTACAGAAGCAGAACTTATCACTTCTACAATAGAGCATCCTGCAATATTACAAACATGTAAACAATTAGAAAGGTTTGGATATAAAATACATTATATAAAACCAAATAACATGGGATATATAAGTGCAGATGATATAAAAAATAAAATTAATAATAAAACAAAACTAATTAGTATTATGACAATAAATAATGAATTAGGAACAAAACAAAACATATATGAAATTGCTCATATTGCTCATACAAAAGGTGTTTTGTTTCATACTGATGCAGTTCAAGCATTAGGGAAAATTGATTTGGATTTATCAAATATTGATATGGCTTCATTTGCTGGTCATAAAATTGGAGCAATGAAAGGCGTTGGTTTTTTATATATTAAAGATTATGTTGAATTAGAACCGTTAATTTGTGGTGGAGGTCAAGAAAGTGATTTAAGAGCAGGCACAGAAAATGTTTTTGGTAATTATATGATGGCACTTTGCTTAAAAGAATATTATAAAGAATGGAATGATTGTAATATAAAAATTATGAATTATTTACAGGACAAAATAGTAAAATCATTAAAAGAAGAATTTGGAAATAATATTATTATCAATTCAAATCAATTAAGTATTTTAAATATTGCATTTAAAAATATAAATAGTGAAACATTACAATTAATGTTATCTTCTAAAGGAGATATGGTTTCTGTAGCTTCTGCATGCCATTCTAATGTTCAAGAACCATCCTATGTACTAAAAGAAATAGGACTATCACCTGAATTTCAAAATGGCTCATTAAGAATTAGTATTTCACCTTCTACTAAAGAATTTGAGGTAGATAATCTAATAAAAAACATTATATTTTATGCAAATCATTTGTTTAAAATAGGAAAGGAGTAATAATGAATAAAAATAAAATAGAAAGTATTGATTTTATACCAGAACAAAATGAAAACAAGGTATTTAAAGCAAAATGCTTCAAATGTAAAGACAAAGAAAAAATGACAGACGATAAGGGTATTGAATTTGAATTACCTTTTAAGTATATTGATATTCCTAAAAAAAGAGAACTTATAAAAGAGTGTAAAAATTATGTAAAAGAAAGCAAAGAAAAATATAATAATGAAAGGACAATAAAAAGAGCTTTATATAATTATTGTCCAAACTGTGGAAGCACTGTAAATATTTGTTGTAAAGATTATGTAGATTTTTATTCAAGTAAAAAATCAAATAAAAAACAAGAAAGTAATACTTAGTATTGACTTTTATTTTAAAATATAGTATAATATAGTTTATAAGGTGTGTATTAATATTTTTTTTAGGAGTGTGATTTTTTATGTTGAATTTTTTATTTAATCCATTTTTATGGGATAGAGAAGTTTATAAATTTAATAGATTTGAAAAGGATATGAACCCATTTTCAGTTCATAAGAAAGATAACAAGGTAATATTAGTTCATAATGTTGTAGGAGTAGATAAGAAAGATTTAAATTTAAAGATTTCTGAAAAAGATGGTCTTAATAAATTAATTATTTCAGGAGAAACAATTAATGAAGACACAGATAGTAAATATTCTATACATTCTGAATTTACTTTAGATAAAGATAAAAAAATAAAAGACATAAGTTCTAAATTAGAAAATGGTTTATTATATATAACAATAGAATATGAAAAAGATGCATTAGAAGCAGGGTCTGTTAAAGTAATAGATATACAATAATTTATTTTAATAATACACACCTTTATATAAATTTTAAAAAAAAGGAAAGTTTATAATGGTAGATAATTTAAATTTTTTAAGAGTAGAAGCAACAAAACTACAAAAGGAGTTAGAAAAAACAAATGCAAAAAAATATAAAAAGTATGCAACTTTATTACAAGCATATTTAACAGAAGTTGGAAATGTAAATCAATTGGAAGCAATACAAAAACAAAGAGCAGAAGAACAAAAAAGAAAACAAGAAGAAGAAAGAATTTTAAAGGAAGCACAAAAGGAAATAGATGAAGAGAAAAATAAAAATCCTAAAGGTAAATTAAAACAAAAAGTAAAAGAAGTTTAGGTGATAAAATGAATACTTTTAAATTTATTGGGACAATACCAAAACCAAAAAGTAAGGATATTATAATAAAAAAAACTACTAATAATAAAAAATATTTAAAATTATTAATTAGACAGAATGAAAATAATTCAGCTTATGTACAAATGTATGGAGATAATTTAATAAAAAATGGTATATCTGTATTTTTTAAGAATACCAATAAAAGAGAAATTGTTAATTATGATGATAGGTTTAATGAAAATATATTAAAAAATGTAAGTAATATTTCTAAATATACTATATATCATAATGACAACAAGAAAGATTTTATTTGGAAAGATGATTTTATAGAATGTATATATGAATTTATAATGAAAATGCCTGAAAATACTATCTATGAAATTACAGGGGAATATAGTTTATCTTATTATAATAATAAACTATATAATAATTTCAACATAAAAACAATTAGAGTTGGAAGTAAAGCTAGACCAGAATTAAAAATGTCTTTAGATTTATTTTATAACTATAAATCATTAGATGAAAGAGATAAAAGAAATAAATTTTTACTTAATGCATATATACAAGAATATGTTTATTCTTCAAAAAGAAAGGAATATTTTCCTTTACAAGTACAATTTATAACTAATAGATTTAATTTTAAAAATCCAACACATGTAGAAATAATAAAACATAGAAAATCTAATTTGCAACCAACTGAGCAAGAAGGTTATGTAAAATCTACATGGGAAGCACAATATGTAAGAGGGGCACAACTTATACTTCCACCTTTAGAAACATTACCAAAGGATATTCAATTTGAAATAAAAAATGCAGGAAGAGATATAAAAGAATATATGAGTAATGTTATTGGTGTTGCTGATGAATTTATATGTCTAACTAGACCAGTTAATAATTTAAATAAAGATGGAAAAGTTTATTTACCTATTAATTGTACTAATAACGAATTTGAAAGTAAAATAAATATTAATTTTAGACCAGATTTAAAACAAGAAGACACAATAGATTTTGTAGCAAAAAATGATGCTATTAAAAATCCATTTAATTAAAAGGAGAAAATTATATATGAATATTTATGAGAAATTACAGAAAGTAAAATTAGAACTTTCAAAAAGAGAATTAAAAAAATCAGGAGAAAATAAATTTGCTGGTTACAAATATTATGAACTAGGAGATTTTATGCCTTCTATTATAGAATTATGTGATAAATATAAGTTATTTACACAAATTACTTTTACGGAAGACCAAGGTATATTATTAGTTATAGATGCTGATGATGAAAATTCAAGAAATCTTGAAAATGGAATGAAAGATTTCGATTGTATAAAATATGTAAGTCCTATAAGAGACTTAGAGTTAAAAGGAGCAAATGCAATTCAAGCATTAGGAGGAGTTCAAACTTATTTACGAAGATATTTATATATGAATGCTTTTGATATTGTAGAAGCTGATATGTTTGATGGTGTAGAATTTGAAAGAAAGAAAAAAGCAAAAAAAGAAAAAAATGAGTTAGATATTATTATAGAAGAAGCTAAGAATGCTTTTAAATCTGCTACGGATACAGTAAAATCAGAAGTGGGTTCTAAAATGAAATCATTAGGATATAATACATTTTCAGATTTAAGTAAAAAACAATCTAAAAATGATATTATAGAATTAGCTAATATTTTAGGCATAAATGTTCCTGAAGATTTAGTAAAGACAGAAAAGAAATCACAAAAGGGGAATAAATAATTCCCCTTTTATATTTAAAGAAAGGAGAATTTATGAATAAAGATTTTTTAATTTTAGAAGCATATAGAGACAAAGAAAACTCTTCTACTTTAAAAATAAATATTAATGCTCATACTTTTATGTTTGAGTTATATAGAATTTCTTTAATGTTAATTGATAAAATAATAAAAACATCTACTAATTCAAAAAAACCATTAGAAATTGATGATTTTTTTGAAACCATAAAAAATGATTACATTAATTTTTATAAAGATAAAAAGGAAGAGAATAAAAATGAATAATAAATTATCAAAAATAGAAAATGATGTGTTAGAATTAAGACAAAAGAAAGGGTATACAATAGAAGAAACTATTAAAGAATTAAATATAAAAAGAAAAGAATTTCAAAATATTATATCTAAATTGAAAAATTTAAACCTATACAATGAAGACCAAATAAAAAAAGCACAAAGAAATAGAAAAGCACGAAAGAATAAAGAAATTTTACAAAATAAAACTAAATTATCAGAAGAAGAAGAAATGTATAGAAAAAAAAGCATAGATTTTATGTGTAAAAAATATTTTGACTATAATTTAACTCATCATTTTAACCCTGTTTTAGTAAAAAAAATACAGGATTTGTCTAAAATTACTTCTTATAAAATAATATATAATACTATCATATATCAACAAAATAGCTTAAATTTTGCTAATACGAAGGTGTTTTCTTCAGAATATCAAAAAATAAGTTATATGATTGCAATTATAAAAAATAATTTAAGTATAGTTTGGAAAAAGGTACAAAGACAAGAACAAATTAGAGAAAGTAAGGAAAAGGGAGAAGATAAAGAAATAGTATTACAATTAAACAAAACATACGAAACAAAACCAACAGATAGATTTGATATGACAGATTGGTTAGATTAAAAAGAAAGGAGTAAATATGGCTTCAAGTATTACAAAAAACAGAGCGTTAATAGAAGGAAATTTTGTATTATCTTTATATAAAAATCCATTAGAATTTTATGGAGATTATCCTATTAATTCAGATAAAGATTTAATAACAGGAGATGGTAAATTTTATTATAATCTTGGAAAAAATATGATAGACAAAGGAATAAAAACATTTGATGAAATTTCAATGGTTACCTTTTTAAATGACTATCCAGATTTAAAATTTGAGTTTGAAGATAAGGGCGGATGGCAAGCTGTACAAGATTATATGGAAATATTAGATACAGATAATATAGAAGCATATTATAATGAGCTAATAAAAAATAATTTATTAATTCAGCTGGATAAAAAAGGATTTGATATAAAACAAAATTTAAATTTATTTAATAAATTAAATACAGCAGATGAGGTTTTTGATTTTATAGATGCACAATTAAATTCAATTGCATTAAATATTAGTCATGATTTAAAATTAGAAACATTGGATTATACTAAAAAAGATATAGAAACAAAACAAAAAGGAGAACAAGTAGGGTTACAATTTAATGAAACTTGCCCAATTTTAAATAGTTTTAGCAATGGAATACCCAGAAAAGGGTTAACAATGTTTGCAAGTTATACCAATGGTGGTAAAACAAGTTTTGTTTTTGAAAATATAGTATTACCATTAGCAAAAAAAGGAATAAAAGTATGTGTAATAAGTAATGAACAAGATAGTATTGTTTTTAAGGATTTATTATATTTACATGTTATAACAAGTGATTTAGATTATTGGAATATTAATCGTACTTCATTAAAAGACTTAGATTTTAACGAAAAAGATTGGGAAGTTTTTCATAAAGCAGAAGAAATTATAAAAGAAAAATATAAACCTTTTATATTATTTCAAAGAGTTTATGATTATAGTATGAAAAATGTAAAAAGGACTATAAAAAAACTAGCAAGACAAAATTTTGAATTGTTTATTTATGATACATTTAAAGTAGATGCTACAACAGATGTAGTATGGCAATCATTTTTAAATGACAGTAAAGAATTATTCCAAATTGCTTCAAAAGAAAATGTAGCTGTTATTACTCCTGTACAAATTGCATTATCTACAAAAGGAAAAGTAAGATGGTTAAATGAAAGTGTTTTATCTAATAGTAAGCAAATTTCAGAAATTTATGAAGAAATATTTATGTTTAGAGATATTTGGAGAGATGAATATACCAACCAAGCTCAAGATATACATGCTTATAAATATGAAAAAGATGAAAATAATAAATTCACTAATATAAAAACAGATATACCTATTACATTTGAAGAAGATGAACATTATAAAATATTTTTTCATTGTAAAAGTAGAAACGGAGAAGCAGGAAGAACAGTATTATTCCAGTTTATTCCTTCTAGTAATAAATGGAAAGAATTAGGAAGATGTATTGTAGGAGAAGAAAATAAATTATAAGGAGATGATAAAATGTCAGTTGAAAATATAAAAAAATATCTTATTAACAGACCTAATGATATAATAAAAATATTACAAGCAACTGATTTTTATAACATCTCTTTTTTTGACCATAAAAATGAAATAAGATGTGCCTACTATGAAGGAGGCAACCCAACTTCTGTATGTATAAATTGTGCAACTTTACAATCATATGTGTTTAGTAGAGATATTGGTGGAGATTTATTTTATTTAATTAGTGTAAAAAATAATTGGAACATAAATAAAACATTACATATAATTTCAAATATTTTAAATATAGATGAAAATAAAGATTTTAGTTCTGCTTTTATTTTTAATGGTATATATAAGAATATAAAGCATACTAAAAAAAAACAAAATAAAATATTATCAAAAGAAATATTGAATAATTTTGTATTTCATCCTAATTTAAGATTTATGAAAGATAATATAAACATAGAAACACAATATAAATTTAAAGTATCTTATGATAATAATACAAATAGAATAATTGTTCCGTGGTTTGATAAAGAAGGAAATTTAGTAGGAATAACTGGTAGATATAATTTTTCAAATTTAGATGGGAACCCAAAGTGGAAAGCTATAGAAAAGTTTTCAAAAGGAAATTATCTTTATGGTTTATATGAAAATAAAAAGGATATATTAAATAGTGATTATGTTATTATAGGAGAAAGTGAAAAATTTGTTATGCAATTATATAGTTATGGATATCATAATGGTTTAGCACTAGGTAATTGTAATATAACAGAAAAACAAGCAAGAATTATAAAATCCTTACCAGTAAAAAAAATTATTATTGCGTTAGATGAAGGTGTAAGTATAGAGCATATTATGACACAATGTAATAAATTAAAAGGTGGAATTTTTAATAATAACAAAGAAATATATTGTATATATGATTATGAAAATAAGATAATTCCTAAAGGAAGTAAGGCTTCTCCTAGTGATTTTGGAAAAGAAAAATTTGAATTATTATTAAATAATTTTTGTTTTAGAAAGGAATAGATATGTATAAAAAAGAAGATAAAGAATTATATTTTGCAATTAATAAAAAAGATAAGACTTTATTTAATAGTGGTGGATTATATAAGAATAAAATATCTTGGACAAAATTATACCATTTAAAAGGAATATTTAAGAAAGAAGAGATAAATATAAAAGATTATGATTTATATAAAATATTTATAGAAAACGGAGTTCCTGTTTTAGATAAGGTGGTGGAAAATGACAGATAAAGAAAAATTTAAAATGCTTTTAGAAAACAAACAAGACTACAAATGTTTTATAGATAATGATATCGTATGGTTTTGTAAAAAAGAAGATATTGAAAAATACGATTATGATTGGAAACCGCCACCTGAAATAGAATTTAATCAATTTGGTTATGAATTACTTAATGAAATTTTTCAAGCTTTGGGCATAGATAGCGAATTAGTATAGGAGGTTAAATATGGATATTAATAGTAAATTAGGAGAACAAATATGGTATGGAACATGGATGACATTACCTTTATATCCTTGGCATAGTGAAAAAGATAAAATTTCTGCTGCTGGCAATATATTTAAGGCTATGCAAAATTCAAAAATTACTTTTAGAGAATTATATGAAGCACTAGAAAAATGGATAAAATTTAGAAATGAAACATTTGGTAGAAACTGTTATAATACAGAAGTATATTTAATAAGAGAAAATAAAAGATTTGGTTTTTTTATTAATCCTAATTGCCCCGAATTTTCTTTGTATAATGATTTTGATGAATACTTAGGTGGTTTTACAATAGATATAGATGATATACCTAGTGACAGTTTTATTAATTGGATAGAAACTATTTCTTATGAGTATATAAACAATATAGTACATTGTTCAGATTGTAATAAACCACTTAAACAAAATGAAATTGCTGGTAGGTTTTTTGCAGGAATTTATTGCAGGGATTGTTGGGAAAGAGAATGGAAAGAAAGGGAGGCTAAGGAGACATATGATTAATGAATTTGATATGATAGTTAATGC
>ERZ1643249.1837-NODE-1837-length-20652-cov-5.061902_pt1 | contig 20652 bp, 15 predicted proteins | sample MGYA00579263_ERZ1643249 | MGnify/ENA primary metagenome ERZ1643249 (study PRJEB29033, sample SAMEA4952264) | chicken gut metagenome | biome: Broiler Chicken; feature: Gastrointestinal Tract; material: Caecum | place: Ireland | collected 2018 | study: Broiler... | reverse complement strand
TGTCCGGTCTTGCCGAACACTTCTCCTGCCAGACACTGGGCAAGTACCTTTGTATACAGGCGGTCGGCCTGAAGCACTGTATAGATGAGGATACAGAACACGATATATATTGCTTCCACCTTCCAGAATATCCCGACGGGGATACAGATGATACATCCATCTACCAGAGCTTTCACATGCTCCATCAAAGTAGCATACCACAGCTTTTTGAGCGGGCTGTCCGGGATGAGGTACAGATACGGATTCTTTAGCTCATTCTCCCATTTTCCGAGATAACCGCTCATCACAAGCGACATATATGCCACGACCCCTAACAAGAAAAAATTGTGCATGCCGGATTCCATAGCCGGTTCCCTCATGGCATAGGAAAAAATAAATGCGATCGCTACTGAAATGAGTGTCATCTTTGAAAAGATAAAAAATTTTTCCTTTTTATATTCCAAAAGCTGACGGTAGAATATAGCTTTCGCTCCCTTCCCGGTGATACGGTCCTTGACATGGCGGAACTTTCTTTTCTTTCCGCCGAAGTTCATATCCTGATCCCCTGTTTTCTTTTTCTGTCTGAGCTCCGCGTAATCGTCAGCGAATTTGGCGGCTTCTTCATAATAGCCGCCTTCGCAGCGCATACGGAGCGTGGCCGCTACCGCCGCAATAACAAATACGACATAAAGAGCCCCGCAGATGATATTGAGCGTCTCCGGCCCCAGGAGAATCAGCCGGTACGCGGCAATCTGCCATCCGATCACCGGAATAACCTGAAGCGCCTTCCAGTCTATAAATGCAAAGACCGACTCCACTGTCATACCGTTTTTTCTAAAATACAGCACAATCAGGAGGGTGAACGCCACAAGAAAAATCTTGATAAACCAACGGATGCCTCTCATCAGTTTCTCCGGCAGATGGTCGTTCGTATACAGGAACACCATGACAGACACTTCGAGAGCAATCTCCAGCACGAGCCCCGCCACAAGAAGCAGGAGCATACGCCATGGCGCCACTTGGAATACTGTTACGCCTCCCACGGCAAGGATGAGCCATATGATAACAGACATGATATAGTTCATCCACCCTCCGTTAAGCAGCACCAGTTTCGGATCAATAGGCGCGGTGAATACAAAATGCGCGTGAGCGGGCCGGAATATGATTCCTTTCCGCGAAGAATACGCCATAAAATTCCCAAGGGTCAGATAAATACTGACTGCTGTAAGGATGATCATAAGCCCCCTCACGGAATCGATCCGTATGGTCACTGCCAGAGTTGCCAGCGAGAAAAGAATAAAAATCCCGTACGCTACAGCAAAAATCAGTGCGATCAAAGTGGCCGGCTTTTTCACTGCCTTCTTCATATTGTTGATAAAGCTTCGTTTTGTCAGATAGATCAGCGCTCTCATTGTTTCTCACCGCCTGTCATCGCGAAGAACAATTCATCCAGATCCTTGCCTTCCGCGTCAGATTTCGTGTAAGAGCCGATGATATGCCCCTTCTCCATAACGAACATCACATCCCAGAGATCCTCTACCATCTCCAGCATATGTGTGCTGATGAGGACTGTAACGCCCTGATCTCTCAGCTTCAGGACCACTTCCTTTAACGTCTTGATTGCGGCCGGGTCAAGACCTACCATCGGTTCGTCCAGAAGGATGACCTTCGGCTTAATTGCCAGGGCGCAGCAGATACTCACCTTCTGCATCATTCCTTTGGAGAGCTCATTGCCCAGTTTGTCCTGCTTATCTTCCATCTCGAACGCCTTTAGGATCTCCTCCACCTCTTCGTCCGTGATACCGCTTTGGTATGCCATCCTGATATATTCTATATGTTCTCTTACTGTCAGTGCGTCGAACATACTCGGAATCTCCGGCACATAGCCGAACACCTTCTTTGCTTCAGTCTGTCTTGCAGGGAATCCCTGTATACGGATTGCTCCCTTGTATCTTAACAGGCCCGCTATACTTTTGATAATCGTAGATTTTCCTGCGCCGTTCGGCCCCAGAAGGATACCGACCTGACCGTCCGGCACAATAAAGCTGACATCACCCACCGCCAGATTCTTCCCATATGACTTGCTAAGCCCCTGTATCTCTAACATACCTCTGCCTCCTGTCTGCGGATAAAAGAACATCCCGCACTATTGTATCACTGATTTAATACAATAATACGAAATGCTCTTTCCATTGTCAATACTTGATTTGCCTGAAAATGTACCCCTACTCTTCCCCGCCGCAGCGGTGCTCCTCATCGTAGAACTTAATGAGCGCCTGGGTTCCCAGATCGCCGCATCCTTCCGCTTCAAGCTCTTCATAGTTCGCCAGCACCTGGCTGAGCACACCAAGGTCGATGCCGCTTTTGTTTGCCTCGATGAGCGCCAGTTTCATATCCTTGATAAAATGTTTGATAAAGAACCCGGGCCCATAATCTTTCTCTATGATCTTCTGCCCAAAGAGATCAAGCTGTCTGCTTCCCGCGGCTCCCGTGGACACAGACCGCAGGAATGTATCCATGTCGAGGCCTTTCTCCCTCGCGTAGGTGATCGCCTCGCAGACACCGGAGAGCGCTCCCGCGATCATGATCTGGTTCGCCAGCTTGCAGTGCTGTCCGCATCCGGCTTTTCCCTCGTAGTTAATGTTCGTGCCCATGGCCTCAAACAACGGAAAGCATGCCTCATAGTCCTCCTTATCTCCTCCTACGAGGATGGACAGCGTTCCTGCCTTTGCCCCTGTATCGCCTCCTGTCACAGGAGCATCCAGCACATGAAACCCCCTTCTTGTTCCTTCCTCGTACAATTTCTCCGCCAACATCGGGCTGGTAGTAGTCATATCAAGCAGGCAAGTGCCTCTGTCCGCGCTTGCCAGAATATTCCCGCTGTCAAAATAGACTTCCTCTACATCCTGCGGAAAGCCCACAATGGTAATAACCGCGTCTCTTCCCTTCACACAATCTGCTATCGTTTCATGGAAAACGGCTCCCTCGCTGATGACATCCCCGACCTTCGCCCTGGTTCTCGCATAAATATGGACCTCATATCCTGCTTTCATAAGGTTGCGTACCATAGACTTTCCCATGATTCCAACCCCTATAAATCCTATCTGTTTCATTCGCTATCTCTCTTTATAACAACTTCACCCTGTTTCTTGTAAATGCTGTTCCCCGGCACGAATCCGCGCACGGAAGAAAGCGGATAGATGTTGCTGTGGCTTCCCACAACAGTTCCCGGATTAAGGACACTTCCGCATCCTACCTCTACCTCGTCGCCTAACATGGCTCCGAACTTCTTCATTCCGGTTTCGATATTTCCCTGCGGCGTCTTTACAACGACCGGCTTTTTGTCAGATTTCACATTGGAAGTGATGGAACCCGCGCCCATGTGGGACTTGTAGCCAAGAATGGAATCCCCCACATAATTATAATGCGGAACCTGTACTTTATTAAAGAGGATCACATTTTTAAGCTCCGTGGAATTTCCCACGACCGCGCCCTCTCCTACGATGGCATTGCCACGGATAAACGCACAGTGGCGTACTTCCGCCTCTTTTCCTATGATTGCCGGGCCGTTGATAAATGCCGTGGGAGCTACTTTTGCAGATTTTGCGATCCAGACATTCTCCCCACGTTTCTCATACTCATCGCTGCTCAACGTATTGCCCAGCTCTACGATAAACGCGCTGATCTTCGGCAGCACTTCCCAGGGGTATGTCACTCCGTCAAAAATATCCTTTGCGATGGTTTCCTCCAGTGTGTAGAGTTCTTTCACTGTCAATGCTTCCATTTATTTGTCTCCTTTTCTGCCTCTTCTGGCCTTTTTATAAAAACCTGCCGCTTTATCATAGCAGGCTTTTAGCTGATATTGATTGTCGAGCCCTTTTACGCCTACTGTCCTCCTGGTGATAAAATCATCCAGCTTTTTCATATATTCATCTGTGGTGATAGTCCCTTCCGCCACATAACCCAGCCCTTTTTCCCAGCTTGCGGTGAGCTCAGGATTGAGGAGCGGCTTGATGGAATTATCCACCACGTCAAACACCATCTCACCCTGCAAAGTGGGCGTGATGATCTGCGTCTTTTTATTCAGGGCAAGATACTTGATGTGGATAAGCTTCTTCAAGATCTCCGCCCTTGTGGCGCTGGTTCCGATACCGCTTCCTTTGATCTGTGCCCTTAATTCTTCGTCCTCGATGAGCTGCCCTGCATTCTCCATGGCAAGGATGATGGAACCGGAATTATATCTTTTCGGCGGGGAAGTTTCTCCTTCCCTGATGTCCAATGAGCTCACCGGGAGCACTGTCCCCTTTTTCAAAGTATTGATCACTTCAAACAAGGCGGTATCCAGATCCTGCTCCTCGCTGTTCCCTCCGTCGGGTGCCTCGCCTGCGGAATCACTTTCTCCCACGGCGCCGTCCGCCCCTTTGCTTCCCTGTGCAGTACGCTTTCCCTGCGGGATGCCCGCCACTTTCAGATATCCCTCTTCTGCCAGCAATTTAAAGCTGGAGAAAAAGCTCTCACCGCGCATCTTAGAGGTAATTGCCACTTTCTGATACACAGCCGGCGGATAGAAGATGCTCAGAAAACGTCTCACGATCAGATCGTATACTTTATGCGATGCGCCTGGCAGAGATTTCAGCGTCCCCAGGCCCTGCCCCGTTGGGATGATAGCATAGTGGTCTGTGATCTGTTTGTCATTGACATATCTTGTCTTTGCCAGTCCTTTGTAGCTTCCAAAGGAAAGGATATCCTGAAGATAGGGCGCTGCCATGGGGTATTGGGACAGACCGTTTAAATTCCTGCTGATCTCCTTCGCCACCGCAGTGGACAGCACTCTGGCGTCTGTTCTCGGATAAGTCACCATTTTTTTCTCATAGAGCTCCTGAACAATGCGCAACGTCTCATCAGGACTGATCTTAAACCGCCTGGAGCAGTCGTTCTGAAGCTCCGCCAGATTGTAGAGAAGGGGCGGATTCTTCTTTTCCTTTTTCTTCTCTACGGATTCTACCGTACACTGGAGCGGCTGTTCCTCCGAAAGATAAGCCGCCAGTTCCTCTGCCTTCTTTCTCTCCTTGAACCCATTCTCCTTATAAAGGTCAAAGGCTTCGAAATACTTCGAGCCCTTCACAGCACGCCACTCGCCCTCAAACGTATGTCCTGACGCGTCGACGGTACTGACCACCCGGTAGAACGGCGTTTTTACAAACTCCCGTATCTCCCGCTCCCTGCGCACGACCATCCCCAACACGCAGGTCATGACCCGGCCCACAGAGATCACCGCGTACTTTGTGTTGCGATATCCTGAGATGCTGTTTCCGTACTTCAGGGTGAGAAGGCGGGAAAAATTGATCCCCATCAGATAATCCTCTTTTGCCCGGAGATACGCGGAGGCGCTTAAGCTGTCGTATTCTGACAGGTCTTTCGCCTCACGTATCCCTCTTAAGATCTCCTCCTCGGTCTGTGAGTCGATCCACACTCTCCTCCGCTTCTTCCCGGTCACGTGCGCCTCCTGCTCCACAAGCCGGTAGATATACTCTCCCTCTCGCCCGGAGTCAGTGCATACGTAGATGGTGTCCACATCCTTCCGGTTTAAAAGAGAACTTACGATCTGAAACTGTTTTGCCACATTAGGGATGACCTCATACTTAAATTCCTCTGGTATGAACGGGAGCGTCTGCAGGCTCCATTTCTTCAGCGCCGGATCATACTTCTCAGGATAGCTCATAGTCACGAGATGTCCCACGCACCACGTAATGATGGCCTCATCGGACTCCAGATATCCGTCTTTTCGTTTCGTATTTAATTTTAATGCCTTTGCAAATTCCTGAGCCACACTGGGCTTCTCCGCGATATATACTGATTTTCCCATAGAGTGTTCTTAGCTGTACCCCTTTTTACAGAGGCGGGGCGAATCCTGCTGCCCGCCCGTCCCGCTTTTCCGCATTAGTCAAGCGTCAGAAAACGGTAAGCTGTACGGGTGTCATATTTCTCCCCTTTTTTGCACAGCGGCTGCCGGAAATCCTCATGGTGGACAGCGTCCGGGAAATACTGTGTCTCAAGGCACACAGCGCTCCTTTTTATGTAAGATGCCCCGTCTTTTCCCGACTCGCCGTCTAAAAAGTTCGCCGTGTAGATCTGCACGCCCGGAAGATCGGTATATACTTCCATCACGATCCCGCTTTCTTCTGACACTACTTCTGCTACTTTATCAAATCTGCCTTCGTTTTTCAACACCCAGTTATGATCATAACCTGAGCCAAAACGAAGAGGCTCATAATCTGCGTCAATGTCATCACCCAGCGCTCTTCCCTCCCGGAAGTCCATAGGCGTTCCTTCTACGCTGCGGATCTCTCCTGTAGGAATGGAATACTCATCCGCAGGAGTAAACGAATCCGCGTTCACTGTCACCTTGTGGTCAAGCGCTGTTCCGCTGGCATGGCCGTTTAAGTTAAAGTAGCTGTGGTTCGTCATATTGATGATCGTATCCTCATCCGGTACAGCCTCATAGTGGATCGTCAATGCGTTGTCGTCATTCAGTGTGTACGTCACGTGCATGTCGAGAGCGCCCGGATATCCCTGATCTCCGTCCGGACTGTGGAGGACAAACGTCACATGGTCATCCGCATGTTCTTTTACCTCCCACACCCGCTTATTGTAATAATGCGTGCCGCTGTGAAGATTGTTGTCATTGTCATTTTTCTCCAGATTGTATACCGTACCGCCAATCTCAATCCGCGCCCCGCCGATACGGTTAGCGCTGCGGCCTACGGTAGCGCCGAAAGAAGCGTCTCCCCTCTCATATCCTGCCGCGTCGTCATATCCCAATACGACGTCCCGCAGTTTCTTGTCTTTGTCCGGCACAAAAAGCCGTACGAGAGCTGCGCCGTAATCCGTAAGATACGCCTTGATCCCGTTTTTGTTTTCCAGCAGATACAGATGTGTCTCTGCTCCGTCCTTTGTTCCGCCGAATCCTGTCACTTTCTTTTCTTCCATGTCCATTGCCTCCTTGTATATATTTTTTATACGTTTATCTGCCTTTTTTACGAAATATCTTTCTCACCCAGTCAAATATCGGTGTTTTTTCAGGTTTATTTACCACTGCTGTCGGTCTTCTCGCATTCAGGGCCGCCTTCATAAATGTCTCCTGAGCGTTGACAGGCTCCCCGTCCTGTTTCTTTTTCCGGTAAGTGCCGTCGCTGCCCATCTGTCTTGCCTTGACATTATCTGAAAGCATCACTCTCAGATCCCGCATAAGCCGTCTCTTGATCCCGTCGTCATAGATCGGGCAGGCAACTTCCACGCGGTTTTCTGTGTTTCTTGTCATCATATCCGCAGAACCGATATATACCTTTGCGTCCTGCCCTGTTCCGAAGACGAATACTCTCGGGTGTTCCAGGTAGCGTCCCACGATACTGGTGACACGAAGATTCTCTGTCCTGCCCGGTATCCCCGGAAGAATACAGCATATGCCCCTCACGATCAGATCCACTTTCACTCCCGCCTGTGACGCCTCCGCAGTCTTGCGGATAAAGTCCATATCTGTCACCGAGTTCATCTTCATGATGATTCGTCCGTTCTCACCTTTTGCGATCTCTTCGTCCATCAGAGCAAGCACTTTCTGCTTGAGGCTCGTAGGAGATACGGTCAGGTGGTTATACACTCCGTCAAGATTACTGATAGACATGTTTTTGAAAAATACTGCCGCATCCTCACCGATCTCCTGATCGGATGTCATAAGCGAATAATCCGTATACATTTTCGCCGTCTTTTCATTATAATTCCCCGTGCCGACCTGAGTGATATAGCGGATCTCATTTTTATTCCGGTAAGTGATCAGACAGATCTTGGAATGTACCTTATACCCCTCAAAGCCATAGATCACACGGCAGCCAGCCTCCTCCATCCGCTCGGACCAGTCGATGTTGTTCTGCTCGTCAAAACGTGCCCTCAGCTCAATAAGCACGGTCACTTCCTTGCCATTCTCCGCCGCCGCACAGAGGTATTCCACTAGTCTCGCCTTCTTCGCCAGGCGATAGATCGTGATCTTGATGGTCATGACGTCCGGGTCTGAGGCTGCCTCCTTGATAAGTTGCAGAAACGGATCCATGCTTTCATACGGGTAAGACAGCAGCACGTCTTTTTTCTTCACCTGAGCCATGACTCTTCCTTCCGCAAGGGACGCCGGGGGCTGCGGTGTGAACGGCGAATCGGTCAGAGAACGCTTCATCGCTTCTGGAAGCTTATCTGCGATGGAGAAGATAAATCCCAGCTTCATAGGCATCTTTGTACGGAAGATACACTCTGGCGTAATCTTGAACTTTCCGCAGAAATATTTCTCCATCTCTTTGCTCAAAGGTGAGGCTGTCTCAAGGCGGACCACTGCCATCCTCCGTCTTTTATGTAACGTCTCCTGCATGATACGCCGGAAGTCGCCGTTGTCCGCGTACATCTCATCATCCGGTGAGATATCTGCGTTTCTCGTCACACAGATATAGTTTTTCTCTGACACCTCGTACCGTTCGAATACAAGCTCCAGATACTCCAGAAGCACCTTTTCCATTCGGATGTAGCGGATATCATTTCCGGGAAGGTAAAGAACATCAGGTATATACTGCGGCACGGGCACGATACCGAGCATGGAGTTCCCTTCCTGCTTAAGCTGTGCAACTACATAGATTTCTTTATTCAAAAGGTGCGGAAACGGGTGGTTCGCATCCACAATCTGGGGAGACAGCACCGGAAGGATCTGCTCTTTGAAATATTTCTTCACATACTTCTTCTCCTGCTGCTCAAGCTCCTTAAATCCCAGTCCACACACACCGTAGGGTGTAAGCTGCTTTTTTATATCTGCATAAGTCTTATCTCTCTCCTTATAAAGCGGTGCCACTGCCTGGTAGATCGCCTCTAACTGCTGTCCAGGCGTCATGCCGGAACGGCTGTCGATCTTCCTGCCGTCCACAGCCGCCATGTCGTAAAGGCTTCCCACACGTATCATAAAGAACTCGTCCAGATTGCTGGTAAAGATCGCGACGAACTTCATACGCTCCATTAAAGGAACATTTTCGTCTCTCGCCTCCTCTAACACTCTCTCATTGAACCGAAGCCATGACAGTTCCCTGTTCTGCGTGTAGTCAGGAATCTCCGATTTCCCCATAAACTTTCCTCCTCATTAACTCTCCAGATATTTTATCATTTCATCGAATTTTCTTTCCGTATAATGATATCCATGCTCATAGAACGCCTGAAGTGTCTCTGTATTTCTCTCAAGCCTTGACACTGGTTTCACCTGTGGGCGGAGTACGAAAATCTCGCCTCGTTTTTCAAGCTGGTCTATATAATTCATGGTCTTATTGTACTCAAAGCTGCGTCTGAATATGGTTCGTATCAACTCTGGATAGGATTTGTATGCCCTCTTATATACCTTCTGCATGGCAGGCGACACGACCTTTTTCCGGTAACCCCGGTTCTTTGTCAAAATAACAATAATTTTCTCATTTCCGAGCCTGCGCGCCCTGCGAACCGGCACAGAATCCGCAAGCCCGCCGTCAAGATAAGGAGTCCCGTCAATATTTACGATCGGCGTCAGAAGCGGCATGCTGCTGGAGGCCCTGCATATCTTCATCAGACGGTCTCTGTCACTTCTCTCGGTCATGTACTCCGCCTTGCCGGACAGACAGTTCGTGGTGACAAGCTCGCATTCTGTTTCTGATGAAAAATACGTTTCAAAATCAAAAGGGTATGTCTCATTAGGAAACTTGTCAAAGATCAGATCCATGTTCATCAGGCTTTTCTCCCGCACGAAATCCCGTACTCCATAATAATATTTTCCGCTCTTATCTGTGGGTATCATGCAGTCCTTTGTCCTTCCCGGCTGCTTCGACACATAATCCACTGCGTTGCAGGCACCTGCGGACACACCGATCACATGGGAGAAATACAGGTTTTTCTCCATCATGCAGTCCAGTGCGCCCGAGGTGAACACTCCTCTCGTGGCGCCCCCCTCTAAAACAATCGTCGCTTTCTTTATATCCATAATAAATGACCTCTTTTCTCATAAACATTTTTTTATAATATCGCCGATTATGCTCTGATATTAATTTATACCGGAATATATACCGACATTACTTTATCATTATATAACGTTTTTTCCTTTTGGGAAACCGAAAGTTCTCTTTTTCCATTCCTTTTGCCGATCTTTTCCCTTTCTTTACCTTGCCTTTTTCCGCCATCCCTGTTAATATAGGCGTTGGTTCATAAGTTTCATTATAATTAAGGAGATATGACAATGATCAGTGCAAACAATGTAACACTGCGTGTAGGAAAAAAAGCGCTCTTTGAAGATGTCAACATCAAGTTTACAGAGGGCAACTGTTATGGTCTGATCGGCGCAAACGGAGCGGGAAAATCTACATTCTTAAAAATCCTCTCCGGACAGCTCGAGCCTACGAAGGGCGACATCGCCATCACCCCTGGAGAGCGTCTGTCTTTCCTGCAGCAGGATCACTTTAAATACGACGAATATGCGGTGATGGACACTGTCATCATGGGAAACGCAAGGCTTTATGAGATCATGAAGGAAAAAGAAGTGATCTACTCTAAAGAGGACTTCACCGACGAGGACGGTATCCGCGCCAGCGAGTTGGAAGCAGAATTCGCCACCATGAACGGATGGGAAGCAGAATCTGACGCTGCCTCCCTCTTAAACGGCCTTGGAATAGAGACAGATCTCCACTATAAATATATGAAGGATCTGACTGGCCCTGAGAAGGTGAAAGTCCTGCTCGCACAGGCGCTGTTCGGCAACCCGGACATCCTGCTCCTCGATGAGCCTACCAACCACCTGGACCTGGATGCCATCGCATGGCTTGAAGAGTACCTCATCAACTTTGACAACACGGTTATCGTGGTATCCCATGACCGCTATTTCCTAAATAAAGTATGTACGCAGATCGCGGACATTGATTACGGAAAGATCCAGCTCTACGCCGGGAACTATGATTTTTGGTATGAGTCCAGCCAGCTTCTCATCCGTCAGATGAAAGAAGCAAATAAAAAGAAGGAAGAGAAGATCAAAGAACTTCAGGAGTTTATCTCAAGATTCAGCGCCAATGCTTCCAAATCCAGGCAGGCTACCTCCAGAAAGCGCGCCCTTGAGAAGATACAGCTTGATGAGATCAAACCATCCAGCAGAAAGTATCCGTACATCGACTTTCGCCCCAACCGCGAGATAGGAAATGAGGTGCTCACAGTGGAAGGGCTCTCCAAGACCATCGACGGCGAGAAAATATTAGACAGCATCAGCTTCACTCTCGGTCATGATGACAAGGTTGCTTTTGTCGGCGGAAATGAGCTTGCCAAGACCGTGCTCTTTAAAATCCTGATCGGTGAGATGGAGCCCGATGAGGGCACATATAAATGGGGTGTCACCACATCTCAGGCATATTTCCCAAAGGATTTCGGCGGGGAGTTTGACAATGACTGCAATATTACGGAGTGGCTGACCCAATACTCCGAGGAAAAGGATGTCACCTATGTCCGCGGATTCTTAGGCCGTATGCTTTTCTCCGGCGAGGACGGCGTAAAGAAGGTAAAAATACTCTCCGGTGGAGAAAAGGTCCGCTGCCTGCTCTCCAAGATGATGATATCCGGTGCGAATGTGCTTCTTCTTGACGAGCCGACCAACCACCTGGACATGGAGGCCATCACAGCTCTCAATAACGGAATGATCAAATTCCCCGGCGTACTGCTCTTCACCTCAAGGGATCACCAGATCGTGCAGACAACAGCAAACCGTATTATGGAGATCGTACCGGGCGGACAGCTCATCGACAAGATCACCACATACGACGAGTATCTGGAGAGCGACGAGATGGCAAGAAAGAGACAGACTTACTCTGTACAGACAGAAGAAGAGGATTGATATAACGAAAAGTCAATGATGCAAAGGTAATCTTAATAAGAGACCAAAATTACCGCAGAAAAAGACCGACAAAAACAGACAGCCCGCAAGCAGCAGACTGTCTGTTTTTCTTAACGGAGACGGAGGGATTCGAACCCTCGTGCCCCGGAGGGCAAACGCATTTCGAGTGCGCCCCGTTATGACCACTTCGATACGTCTCCATAAAGTATGCAGTTCCTCATCAAGAGATATCCACGGGTTATAATTATAGCAGAATAAACGCAAAAAGAAAACCCTAAAATTCCAAATCTTTTTTCGACTTTTAAGGTCGAAAATTATCGAATGATTTCTGTTGTATGTCAATTTTCTACATTTTACGATATTATAGGTGTGCTGAAGAACAGGTTGCTCAAATTAGAGAGGGGCATACCGATGAATTATGAAAAAATGATAGTCAATATTCTGGATTCTTTTGGAGTAAACCGTTCGTACACAGGACACACCTATGTCGTCTATGGTCTTCTTCTCATTATTGAGGATCCTAAACGTCTGGAGCTTATCACCAAATCTTTATATCTGAATATTGCCAAACATTATAACACTAACTGGAGCTGTGTGGAGAAAAATATCAGAACCATTGTAAGCTGCGTCTGGGATTCGCATAATACACAGCTGCTCGAAATTATCTTCAACAAATCTAATCGTGATAAGAAACCCACGAATAAAGAATTTTTAAAATATATGTATGACTATATCATGTATTCTCATGAAGATATATCATCTGTCAATGACAGGCTGATCTCCGTTATATGTCCGGTCTCCAAACGGCATTGCGAGGCTCTGAGCACATTTTATATCCGGCTGTCACAGATGATGGATTAAACTTGCCATAATAGAGGGAGAACACAGTCCGTACGACATGTATTCTCCCTGTATTTTCAGTTCGGTTTCCGTATTCAGCAGCAGACTAATATTCACATAGTACGATGACCCGCTGAGGTGTTGTCTGTGCCGGGATACTGAAAGTAGTCGTTGTATAGTAAACCAGCAGTTCCGAATTTTCCGGACTGCATGTATACTGCTGCCCGTTCAGCGTCACAATGTTCGTTGTAGGACCGATGTTCAGCTTCAGTGAATTATCAGATGAAGTCAGATCGTCATCAAAATAATCCAGCTTCACCTGCTGGTTCCGCCGCAAAGTCGTTACCAGCTCCGCCCGGTACTGGGGCGGAAATACCGCCGGAGTAGGAAGGTTTGCATCGTAAAACGCGGCGATCCTCATACCGGGACGAAGACGCACATTGTCAACCACTGTTGTCTCCCCTGTAACGATTACATTTACGATCTTCGAATTACTGACCAGGGATACCATCATGGAACAGCAGGAATCTCCCCTGTCGATCCCGCTTATGATTCCCTCCACACTTTGAAATGTCTCAAATGCCATAACAGAAAGAACTCCTTATGTCTTTCTATTATTCTATGCAGACTTAATGTCTCTGGCTCATATCACTGTATACTTCACAGAATCTTGCCGCAAACGAGACCGGTTCCCCGCTCATATTAAGGTGTGACACATCCCCGATCTTAAGCCCTCTGAAGCACGCGTATCCCTGCTGCCTTTCCTCTGTCACAAGCTCTGTCACCGAAGTCGGCGCCAGCGCCAGATTCTGCCACATGGCAAAGGGGGACTGTCCCCACAAGTGCGCCAGCAGAGCACAGGTGATACCGAAATGACAGAAGAACGTCACAGTTTCTGTATTCTCCTTCTCCACACGGTAGCCGATCCCCTCCCGTCTGTATCCCCGCTGCACAAGGAAATCGTCAAATGCTTTCACTACACGGTCATAGATCTCTACCGTGTCCGAATTGTTGCAGATATCGCAGTCCTTCCATTTGACGCTGTCCATACAATCCTCATGGCTCATCCAATAGGAAGGCGCCACATCCCACACAATACGAGGCACATAGATGCCGTTCTCTTTTTCCGCGGTGGGGTATGCCTTTTGAAGATGCACCGCCTTGTTCAGATCGATCCTCGCCGGGAACTCCCTCAGCCAGTCCAGCGTCTCTGCGCTGCATCCCAATTTCTTTAAGCTGTACGCTGCCGTATCCTGCGCCCTGCCAAGCGGCGACACAAAGCAGGTTCCCATTCTGAGATCCCCAGCTCTAAGAGCAAGCGCCTCTGCCTCTCTGCGGCCTTTCTCTGTAAGCGTATCGTTCACATAATCCGGATCTCCATGCCGGATAAACAGTATCCTCATTCTTTTTCTCCTCCGTAAACTTTCGATGGCATGTCAAGATCGAGCATCCGTGCAAGCCAGCATTTTGCCAGCTCCCGCCAGCATGTGACTTCGTACATGCCAGCCCGGATCTCTTCTTTCTCCGCAGGACTCCACTTCTGTTTCTTCGTCCCATCCAGCTCATGCTCTCTTAAAATCTCTTCCGCTGCTTCCGCCGGAAGACTTGTCCTTCCAGCACGCACCGCCTCCGCCAGAAGACGGATCTGTTCCAGAGTATACGGCTGTCCGTAATCACGCTCAAGCCATTCCTCTGTTGCCACAGACATACCGTGCCGCCCCCCTGAGAATACATGATGCGCGAAGGGAACTTTCGCTTCCCGGCATGCGCGCGCGAAAAGGCAGCTGTTCTCCACCGGAACAGAAGTATCCGTCACAGTCTGCCAGAGAAAGCAGGGAGGCATGTCTTCTGTCACATGTTTCTCAAGAGACATATATTCCAGCTCCGCCGCGTCCGGCTGTTCTCCACACAGCGCCCGGAAAGATTCCTGATTTGCATACTCCCCGGATGTGATCACCGGATAGCAGAGCAGCGCCGCATCCGGCCGTGCCGTTATCGCATCGTAAACGGCATCTGGATCCCGGATATCCTTGTGATGGACGCACAGAGAAGCGCACAGATGTCCACCCGCCGAAAAGCCGCACACCACAAGCCTGCCGGGGTCAATATGGCACCGGCCGCTGTGTCTGCGGAGGATACGAACTGCCCTTGCGATATCAGAAAGGGGCTGCGTCTTAAGCGGCTCCTCCAAATAGTTGACCGTATATGCCAGCACGAACACATTGTATCCCGCCCGGTAAAACTCCATTGCCGGAAGATGCGCTTCCGACGGGGAAGCATACCGGTACGCGCCGCCCGGCGCAATCAGCATTCCCGGCCGTATCTCTTCGTCTTCATGCACATAACTTACCATGAAAGGAACAAAACCGTATGCTCCGGGGTAATTGTACTCTCCGTCTCTCCATATTTGGATCTTCTCACCGATCACTGTTCTCTCCTCCTGTCCTGCTCAGGCATGTTTTATAATTCTACATCTTTGAGATACGGATTCCGTGCTTCATAGAACTTCTCTTCTTCTACAGTCCGGGCCAGCTCCGCATCTATCGGCATCTTTCCGAGCACAGGCACTCCCATCTCTTTTGCCACATCATCAATATGGCTTTCTCCGAACACCTTGATCTCTTTTCCGCAGTCCGGACATTTTACATAACTGTAATTCTCCACAATGCCCAGCACCGGGATCTTCATCTGTTCTGCCATGTTTGCCGCTTTCTTTACAATCATCTGCACCAGATCCTGAGGCGATGTCACAATCACCACTCCATCCACAGGGAGCGACTGGAACACTGTCAGCGGCACATCGCCTGTTCCCGGCGGCATGTCCACAAAGAGATAGTCGATGTCTCCCCACATAACGTCCGTCCAGAACTGCTTCACTACACCGGCAATGATCGGGCCTCTCCAGATGACCGGGGCAGCCTCATCCTCCAGCAGGAGATTCACAGACATGATCCTTGTCCCGTCTTTGGCGACACAAGGCATAATGCTGTCCTCTGTTCCTCTTGCCTTCTCATGGATGCCGTACATTTTCGGGATGGACGGTCCAGTGATATCCGCGTCGAGGATACCCACTGTATACCCCTTTTCTCTCATCATCCTCACAAGAGACGCAGTCACAAAAGACTTTCCGACCCCGCCCTTGCCGCTCACCACGCCGATCACCCTCTTGATGGCGGAATACTGGTTCGCGGGTTCACGGAAATCCGTCTTCTTGCTCGTACAGGAATCCGCGTGGGCGCAGCCCGCGCAAGATTCTTCTGTGCATCCGTTTGTGTTCTGTTCTTCTGACATAATAAATACCTTCTCTCTGAATTTTTCTCTAAATTAAGCAGCGGCTCCCGGTATAATCCCCGCATAGCAGGGCAGACCGCAGCAAGCGGCGGGCCCGGTCCGAATCTGCCGTGCTTCTTCTCGCTGTCCGCTGTGCTTATTATACCACATTTTTCATATGTGAAATACTTTTTTGACATTTCACTCATCGTATCCCAGGCTATGCTGTCTCCCTTGTCACGTCTTTCAGCCATTTATAACTTCGGTACCTTTTATATGTAATCGGGATCTTGATGATCTCATCGCTCATCAGGATTATATAAACGATGGGAACACTCAGTTTGAAGACAAACGCTGCCAGAAACCCGAACAAAATCGAACAGCACCACATCGTCGTCACATCCAGGATCAGTCCAAACCGGGTATCTCCGCCGGAACGGAAGATTCCTACCACCATCGTGGTATTAAAGGACTGCCCGATCACAAAATAGGACATAACAATGAACATGGCGCGCAAGTAACCTTTCGCGGTTTCCGTCAAGGACAGAGCTGCCGCCACTACAGGCGAAACGGCCAGTATGAGTGCGCCGCCGACGGCTCCCATGACGACACTCAGAAAGACAAATTGTTTCGCATACGCCCGCGCGTGTTCGGTCTTCTTCTCTCCGATGGTCTTGCCGAGCTGTATAGCCGCCGCACTGGACAGTCCGAAAGCGACTACTGTCGCAAGCTGCCTCGCCACCTGCGCCACCGAGTTCGCAGCCACCGCCGCACTCCCCATATGTCCGAGAATCGCTGTGTTAGCCGCAGTCCCAAGCCCCCACATGATCTCATTGACGACCACGGGAAAGGCGTATATCATAAAGTCCTTGAATAATACCTTATCTGTATGGATGATATATTTTACACGAAGCTTGATCTCTTTGTTAAATATACGCGCATACCCTGCGACGAGCACCACTTCCAGGATGCGGGCACAAAGTGTTCCCAGCGCCGCTCCCTGTACGCCCATAGCGGGCATGCCAAGCAGCCCGAAGATAAATATCGCGTTTAAGATAATATTGCAGATGAGGGAAAGCAGATATACGACTGTCGCCACGACCACCCGCTCCACACTTCTCATGATATACAGATACGCCTGTGTGACGCCGATCATAATATAGGTAAATGCCACGATTCTCAAGTATTTGATTCCTTCCGCAATCACCTCAGGATCGCTGGTAAATATCTGTATCAGAATCCCCGGTACGGCAAGCGCTGCAATTGTAAAGAGGGCGGTCACGCAGACTGCTGCTTTTACCGCTATGCCGAGAATCTTTTCGATCGTCTTTTTATCCCCTTTTCCCCAATACTGGGCTGTCAGGACCGTAGCTCCTGATGTCAGCCCAAATAAGAACAGGGTCATGATGTACTGAACCTGTCCCGCCAAAGAGGCGCCGGACAATGCCTTCTCTCCTACTGCCCCAAGCATGATAACGTCCGCCGCGGTCACGCCCACATTGATCAGATTTTGCAGCGCCATAGGCACTACAAGGGCAATGACCGTACGATAGAATTTTCCCCACTCGATCCCCAGATCCTCACGTTTTTTTTTACCAAACATATTATAAAACACCGACATACTTCTATTACAGATCTGTATGCCGGCGCCGCTCCTTTCCATATATTATTGCTCTTCATAACGGCATCGGCCCGCGTACTCCGCCGCTATTCCCGGCCGTTAAAGCAGTACGTACACACTTTGCACGGCTCCAGTCCGATGGACGCAATGAGATCATCCAGCCTGTGGAACCGCAGCGTGGTGAAATTCTGTATCCTGCGGATCTCCTCTACCATCTCGGTATATTTGTAGGAATCCGGATTCGCATACTCTTCCAGCGTTTCTTTCGGACAGTTCTCCCCTTCTCTGTCCTGAATGATTCTTCTCGTGATCAGGTCAAGATCTGATTTTGACCGTGAGAAATTCAAAAACTTACAGCCGTACACCAACGGCGGACACGCCGGACGGACATGGACTTCCTTTGCGCCACTTTTATAAAGAAATTCTGTCGTCTCGCGAAGCTGAGTCCCTCTGACGATAGAATCATCGATCAAAAGCAGCTTCTTGTCCTCAATCAGCGCCTGCACAGGGATCAGTTTCATCCGCGCAATCAAGTCTCTCTGACTCTGGTTCGTAGGCATGAAGGATCTCGGCCAGGTAGGCGTGTATTTGATAAACGGCCTTGCATAAGGGATACCAGATTCATTGGCATAACCGATGGCATGCGCCACACCGGAATCAGGCACACCTGCCACAATATCGGGATGCACATTGCCCACATCACGCTTTGCCAGCATACTGCCGCACTTGTAGCGCATCTCTTCTACATTAACACCTTCGTAGGATGAGGTCGGATATCCGTAATATACCCACAGGAAAGAACATATCTTCATCTCTTTGCCTGGCTCTACTAGTGTCTCCACTCCCTCCGGTGTGATAAACGCCACCTCACCCGGTCCTAATTCCTTATAATCCGTGTATCCGAGATTGATATACGCAAAGTTCTCGAAGGAAACGCAGTAGGCGTCCTCCTTCTGCCCGATGACAACAGGAGTCCTGCCATAGCGGTCACGCGCCGCATAAAGTCCGTCTTTTGTCATAATCACGAGCGTCAGGGAGCCGTCCACGATCTCCTGAGCATATCTGATGCCTTCTACAAGGCCCGCTTTCTTGCAGATCAGCGATGCGACTAACTCTGTCGCGTTAATCTTCCCTCCGCTCATCTCCTGAAAGTGAGAATTCCCTTCATTGAATGTCCTTCGCAGCAGTTCTTCCTCGTTGTTAATCTTTCCGACCGTCACGATTGCGAAACTTCCGTGATGAGACTGGATCAGAAGCGGCTGCGGCTCATAGTCTGAGATACAGCCGATACCCAGGTTCCCTTTCATTTCTTCTACATCCCTCTCAAACTTTGTCCGAAAGGGCGAATTCTCTATATTGTGAATCGCGCGGCAGAACTCTCCTTTACCATATGCAGCCATACCTCCTCTTCTCGTACCGAGATGAGAGTGATAATCTACTCCGTAAAAAAGCTCAAGTATACAGTCCTTCTTCGATGCAACGCCAAAAAATCCACCCATATTTTGTGTCTGCCTCCTTCTGTTCTACGTCTGCTCATTAAAAACTAAAAACAAGTAATAGTCCAGCATGCGGAATATGCATACTGAACTATTATACAGGATAAAGGAAATTCGGGGAGTAAGTCAATACCTATCATTTGTTCAATTTCCTTATAAATATAAATAAGTAATAATGCTTAATCACTTTCGGTATTTAGCGCCGTATCGCTCCGCTCCCTTGTCGGCGCCACCATAGCCCCTTAACATTTCACAAGAGTAATTTTCTTTGCCCTTTTCTTTCTTTTGGATTATACTATATCTGTATTGATTTAACGCATCGCCGACAGCAGGCGGCCGTATTCTATCACCAGCAGAGATAAGGGCGCATCCGCGCCAAAAATAATCAAGAATATCCCGTAAATATATATAAGGAGATTACCTATGTCAATGATTTCGCCTAATCTTGTACGTATTTCCGCTCAAGAACTGCAGCCCATTGATACAATATCCGGATTTCAGGTCCGGCCCGGATTCTTCCGCCAGTTCGGAGCCACAGTTATACCCGGAGGAGTGAATTTTGCCATTCAGTCCCACGGGGCGACTTCCTGCGAACTCCTCCTTTTCCACCGGGAGGCAGAGGAACCTTATGCAGTCCTGAAATTTCCCGACAATTACCGGATCGGCTTCTGTTACTCTATGATCGTCTTCGGGCTTGACATCGAGGAATTTGAGTACGCCTACCGGGTAGACGGTCCCTATGACGAAAAGCGGGGATTACGTTTTGATAAAACAAAGATCCTCTTAGATCCCTATGCCCGGGCTGTCACAGGCCAGAGTCGGTGGGGGCATAAAAATAATGCGCGGCACGGATACCGCGCCCGCGTTGTGCGCTCCAATTTTGACTGGGGCCCGCAGCGGCAGACGCCCATCCCCATGGAGGATCTGGTCATCTACGAACTCCATGTGCGCGGCTTTACAAAGGACGACTCCTCAGGGGTAGAACAGCCCGGCACTTTTCACGGTCTGAAGGAAAAAATCCCCTATCTGAAAGAACTCGGCGTCAACGCGGTGGAACTGATGCCTATCTTTGAATTCGACGAGATGCGGGACGCCCGCCTGATTGATGAAAACGAACTGCTGGACTACTGGGGCTACAATCCGGTCAGCTTCTTCGCTCCGAACACAAGCTACTGCTCTTCTCTTGAATATAACCGCGAAGGACTGGAACTAAAAAATATGATCAAAGCACTTCATGAAAACGGGATCGAAGTAATCCTGGACGTGGTCTTCAACCACACCGCCGAGGGAAATGAGTTAGGGCCGTGCTTTTCTTTCAAAGGCTTTGACAATAATATCTACTATATGCTCACACCGGACGGCGGCTATTACAACTTCAGCGGCTGCGGAAACACATTGAACTGCAACCACCCCGTCGTGCAGGAGATGATACTGGACTGTCTGCGCTACTGGGTCATCGATTACCGCGTGGACGGCTTCCGTTTTGACCTTGCCTCCATCCTGGGTCGCAATGAGGACGGCACTCCTAT
>ERZ1643249.1835-NODE-1835-length-20658-cov-6.651119_pt1 | contig 20658 bp, 15 predicted proteins | sample MGYA00579263_ERZ1643249 | MGnify/ENA primary metagenome ERZ1643249 (study PRJEB29033, sample SAMEA4952264) | chicken gut metagenome | biome: Broiler Chicken; feature: Gastrointestinal Tract; material: Caecum | place: Ireland | collected 2018 | study: Broiler... | reverse complement strand
CGTTCGGTTCGCATCCGAGAGGTCAAGGGTTCGAATCCCTCCAGGTCCACCAGATACAGACATTGCAGTGCCTGTCTTTCCAAAAGCGGTTTTCCGCAAGGCGGTTGTAATGTCAAAACAGGCGCCGGGGCCCAGGGTCATACCTTGGGCCCCGGTTTTTGCCGCATTCTCCGCCAAAATTCCGCCCCCGCCGGTCTTGTGCCGGCGGGGGATTTGCGCTATAATATAACGGTATATCTGGTGGTCTGACCATCGGCGCCCCGCTGGGGCTTACCGGGTGCGGCGCCGCCCGCACACCGCCAAAATTTTACCCCAGGGGGACGCATCACTTGGAAAAATCGACCTATGTACACAACGCGGCTGCGGCAAAAACGCTGGCCGAATACTACGACGCCCCGCCCATGGCCTATGTGCACAGCTACGGCTGCCAGCAGAACGTCAACGACGGCGAAAAGCTCAAGGGCGTTTTGCAGGACGTGGGCTTCGGCATCTGCGACAGCGTCGAGCAGGCCGACCTGATTCTGTTCAACACCTGCGCCGTGCGCGAGCACGCCGAGCAGCGGGTGTTCGGCAACGTGGGCGCGCTGAAAAAGCTGAAAGAGCAAAACCCCCGCCTGATCATCGGCATCTGCGGCTGCATGGCCCAGCAGAAACAGGTGGTGGACAAGCTGCGCCAGAGCTACCCCTATGTGGACCTGGTGTTCGGCGTGGACGGCATCGACCGCCTGCCCGCCATGCTGGCCGAGCGGCTGCGCCGCGGCAGGCGGTATCTGGAAGAACCGGCCCAGCGCAACGCCGTGGTGGAGGATATCCCCATCCGGCGGGATTCCGGCTTCCGGGCCTGGCTGCCCATCATGTACGGGTGCGACAATTTCTGCACCTACTGCATCGTGCCCTATGTCCGCGGGCGGGAGCGCAGCCGCGAACCTGCCGCCGTCCTGGCCGAGTTCCGCCAGCTGGTGGCCGCCGGCTACAAGGAGATCACCCTGCTGGGCCAGAACGTCAACAGCTACGGCAAGGGCCTGGCCGACCCCATCGACTTTGCCGACCTGCTGGCGCTTCTCTGCCAGACCCCCGGCGACTACAAGGTGCGGTTTATGACCAGCCACCCCAAGGACGCCAGCCGCAAGCTGATCGACACCATCGCCGCCAACGACCACCTGTGCAAGCACATCCACCTGCCGGTGCAGTCGGGCAGCGACCGGGTATTGCAGGCCATGAACCGCCATTATACGGCCAAACAGTACCTGGATCTGATCGACTACGCCAAACAGACGATCCCCGGCGTGACCTTCTCGTCGGACATCATTGTCGGCTTCCCCGGCGAGACCGAGGAGGAGTTTGAAGAAACGCTGGACCTGGTGCGCAGGGTGGGCTACATGCAGCTGTTCACCTTTATCTATTCCAAACGCACCGGCACCAAGGCTGCCGAACTGCCCGACCCCTATACCCACGCCGACAAGACCGCCCGCATGGAGCGGCTGCTGCGCACCCAGGACGAGATCGCCTTCCCGGCCGTCGCCGCGCTGGCGGGCCGGACCGAGCGGGTGCTGGTGGAGGCCTGCGGCCGTACCCCCGGCACGCTGAATGGCCGGCTGGACAACAACCTGGTGGTCGAGTTCCCCGGCGGCGAAAGTTTGATCGGCCAGTGGGCCGACGTGGAGCTGACCGGCTCCCGCGCCGCGCTGCTGCTTGGCCGCAAAGTTTAATCCCCCTTGCGGTGTGGCCCCGGCAACAGCCTTTTTGCCGGGGGCCGCTTATCATAAAACAGCCGAAACCAAGTTTCCGGCCGCAGGGCCGCGCCCTGCCAAAAACAAACAAAAGGAGATATCCCATTATGGATTGCATTGATCTGTTCAAAAAAGCCGCCGCCGCCATGCAGACCGACCCCCGCTACCTGGAGCTGGATTCTGCCCGCCGCGCCAACGACGCCGACCAGGAGCTGCAGGCGATGATCGGCGAGTTCAACCTCCAGCGCCTGGACCTGAACCGCGCCAGCAGCGAGGCCGAGCCGGACACCGCCCGCATCGCCGAGCTGAACCAGAAGATCAACGACCTGTACAGCCAGATCATGGCCAGCGAGGGTATGGTCCGCTACAACGCCGCCAAGAGCGAGTGCGAGGCGATGGTCAGCTACATCGACGCCATCATCAACACCGCCATGAACGGCGGCGACCCCATGGCCGTCCCCCAGCCGGAAGCCGGCTGCACCGGCAGCTGCTCTTCCTGCGCGGGCTGCCACTGAGTCTGCAAGGAGGACAACGCTGCGGGTCGGCTGCGCCGATCCTCCGCGTTTTGTCCAGGTTGCGGTGCCCGGCTCCGCAGCCTTTTTTCGACAAACTGAAGAGCGGCGACACTGCTCATTTCAGTGCGCTCATCCGTCCGAATTTCCCGCCGCGTTGAGTTTTCACGCGGCGGGTATCCGTCCATAGGGAAACCGCCCCCAAACAGACCAGGAGTGTGAAACATGGCACAGCAGGCAGTCTCGCCGATGATGCAGCAGTATTTCGACATCAAAAAGCAGCATCCGGACGAGATCCTTTTCTACCGCGTCGGCGACTTTTACGAGATGTTCTACGACGACGCCCTCACCGCCTCGCGGGAGCTGGAGCTGACCCTGACCGGCAAGGCCTGCGGCGGGGAGGAGCGCGCCCCCATGTGCGGCGTGCCCTTCCACTCCTACGAGACCTACGTGGCCCGGCTGATCGCCAAGGGCTACAAGGTGGCCATCTGCGAGCAGATGGAGGACCCTGCCCTGGCCAAGGGGCTGGTCAAGCGGGACATCATCCGGGTGGTCACCCCCGGCACCGTCATCGAGTCCAGCATGCTGGCGGAGGACAAAAACAACTACCTCTGCGCCATCTACTTAAAAAAGCACCGCCGCAAAATGCAGGCGGGCGTCTGCTTTGCGGACATCTCCACCGGCGAGGCCTACGCCACCGAGCTGGAAAGCGAGAAGATGGGCGGCGCCATCATCACCGAGCTTTGCCGCTATGTGCCCAGCGAGATCCTGATCAACACCGCCATGCTGGACCTGAAGGACGTGACCAACTACATCAAGCAGCACACCAGCGCGCTGGTGGAGCTGCGGGAGGACGCGGCCTGCCGGGACAGCGTCATCCACGCCACGCTGGCCGGGCAGTTCGGCCCCGACTGGCAGAAAACCTGCGGCTTTCAGGAAAACGGCATGGTGCCCTACGCGGTGGGCATGCTGCTGGGCTACCTGAAAGAGACCCAAAAGCACGGCATCGAGCGCATCCGCACCATCCAGAACTACGCCGACGCCCAGTATATGCGGCTTTCCCCTGTGACCCGCGCCAACCTGGAACTGACCGAGACGATGCGCGGCCGCGAGAAAAAGGGCACCCTTTTGTGGGTGCTGGACAAGACCGAGACATCCATGGGCAAGCGGCTGCTGCGCAGCTGGATCGAGCAGCCGCTGGTGGACGCCGGCGCCATCAACGCCCGGCTGGACGCGGTGGACGCGCTGTATCAGGAAAACGTCGCCCGCGCCGATCTGAAAGAGGCGCTGGGCCGGGTGTTTGACATCGAGCGGCTGACCACCCGCATCCTGTACGGCTCCGCCACCCCGCGGGAGGTCTGCGCCCTGGCCGACACCTGCGAGGCCCTGCCGGAGGTGCTCCGCATCGCCGAGGGGCTGGACGCCCCGCTGCTGGCCGACCTGGCCGCCGGCATCGACCCGCTGGCGGATATCCTGACGCTGGTGCGCAGCGCCATCGTGGACGACCCGCCGGCAAACCTCAAGGACGGCGGCGCCATCCGCGCCGGCTATAACGCCGAGGTGGACGAGCTGCGGGACATCATGCACGGCGGCAAGGGCTTCCTCTCCCAGATGGAGGCCCGCCTGCGGGAGGAGACCGGCATCCCCAAGCTGAAGATCGGCTTCAACAAGGTGTTCGGCTACTACATCGAGGTCAGCCGCTCTTACGCCGACAGCGTGCCGGATACCTTTACCCGCAAGCAGACCTTGACCACCGGCGAGCGGTACATCACCCCGGAACTGAAAGAGCTGGAAAACAAGATCCTCGGCGCCAACGAGCGGCTGCTGGTTTTGGAGCACCAGCTGTTTGCCGACCTGCTCTCTGCCATCTCGGCCGAGATCCTGCGCATCCAGAAAACCGCCTCCTGCGTGGCCCAGCTGGACGTGCTGGCCGGCTTTGCCGAGGCGGCCGTCTGCAACAACTACACCAAACCCGTGGTGGACAGCAGCGACGTGCTGGATATCGCCGAGGGCCGCCACCCGGTCATCGAGCAGATGCTCAAGGGCAGCCTGTTTGTGCCCAACGACACCACCCTGGACGAGGGCGGCAACCGGATGCTGATCATCACCGGCCCCAACATGGCCGGCAAATCCACCTACATGCGGCAAAACGCCCTCATCGCGCTGATGGCGCAGATCGGCAGCTTTGTGCCGGCGGCCAGCTGCCGGGTGGGCGTGGTGGACGCCATCTTCACCCGCGTGGGGGCTTCAGACGATTTGGCCGCCGGCCAGTCCACCTTTATGGTCGAGATGACCGAGGTGGCCGAGATTTTGCAGCACGCCACCCAAAACAGCCTGGTCATCCTGGACGAGATCGGCCGCGGCACCTCCACCTTTGACGGCATGAGCATCGCCCGCGCGGTGGTGGAGTACATCTGCAAAAACATCGGCTGCAAAACGCTGTTCGCCACCCATTACCACGAGCTGACCGACCTGGAACAGGATGTGCCGGGCGTCAAAAACTACAACATCGCGGTCAAAAAGCGGGGCGAGGACATCACCTTTTTGCGCCGCATCGTGGCCGGCCCGGCGGACGACAGCTACGGCATCGAGGTGGCCAAGCTGGCGGGCCTGCCCGCCGCCGTCACCCGCCGCGCCCACGAGGTGCTGCGCCAGCTGGAGGCCTCCGCCCCCGGCGCAAACGCATCCATGCAGCTGGACTTTGAGACGGTGCACGCCTACGAGAACCCCGCCGTCCCCAGCGAGGTGGTGGACAAGCTGCGCAGCGTGGACATCGAAACATTGACCCCGCTGGAGGCCCTCAACTTCCTCTACGAGCTGAAACAGGCGCTGAAAGCATAACGACCGAGCATTGCGCCGCGCTGCCTGTTGGCAATTAGCCCCGGCAATCGCGGCAAGGCCCCGGCGCAAACGTATTTTCATACCCGAAACCCTATTTTTTTGATCGAGGTATCCCATGGCTGAAATTCGCGTACTGGACAAGCATACCGCCGAGCTGATCGCCGCCGGCGAGGTGGTCGAGCGCCCCGCCTCGGTGGCAAAGGAGCTGCTGGAAAACGCCATCGACGCCGGCGCCACCAAGATCACGCTGTCCATCCGCCGCGGCGGCATCCAGCAGCTGCAAATTGCGGACAACGGCACCGGCATCGAGGCCGAGTACATCGACAAAGCCTTCATCCGCCACGCCACCAGCAAGATCGCCACCGCCGACGACCTGACCCGCATCCACACGCTGGGCTTTCGGGGCGAGGCGCTGGCCTCCATCGCCAGCGTGGCCAAGGTGGAGGTGCTGACCCGCACCGAGGCGGACGAGTACGCCTGCCTTTACCGCATTGCCGGCGGCGAGCCCCAGGGCATGGAGCCGGGCGCCCGCCCGGTGGGCACCACCATCACCGTCAACGACCTGTTCTACAACACCCCCGCCCGTATGAAGTTTTTGAAAAAGGACGTCAGCGAGGGCACCTTTGTGGCGGATGTGGTGCTGCACGCGGCGCTTTCCCACCCGGAGATCTCCTTCCGGTTTGAGCGGGAAGGCAAGCTGCAGTTTGTCACCCCCGGCGACGGCAGGCTGCTCAGCGCCGTGCACGCGGCGGTGGGGCGGGAGTTTGCCCGCGACCTGCTGCCGGTGGAGGGCGGCGACGGCGTCTACCGGCTGACCGGCCTGGTCACCCCGCCGCGGGCCTGCCGGGCCTCCCGCGGGGCGCAGTATTTCTACGTCAACGGCCGCTATGTCAAAAACCGCACCATGATGGCTGCGCTGGAGGCCGCCTACAAGGGCACGCTGATGCAGGGCAAGTTCCCCGGCGGCGTGCTGATGCTGACCATGCCCGCCGAGCTGGTGGACGTCAACGTCCACCCCGCCAAGACCGAGATCCGCTTCGCCCGCGAGGGCGACGTGTTCGACGCGGTCTACCGCACGGTGCGCGCCGCGCTGGCCGCCCCCGGCAGCGGCGAGTGCCGCTTTGAGCTGGACCACGGCAAGCCGGACGCCAAGGCGCAGCCGGCAGGGCAGGGGGGCCCGGCCCCGGCGGGGCGGCCCTCCCGACCGGCGGGCGGGGGCTTTGCCGCCATGTCCGCCGCCGAGTACCGCGCCGCCCAAAAACTGGTGCAGCCTGTGCCCCAAAACCCCGTGCCGGGGCTGAACCTGCCCGCCGCGCCGGGGCAGATGCAGATGCGCTCCGCCCGCGCGGAGTACGGCGCACCGCAAGCGCCCGCGGCCCCGGTTCGGCCGGCGACTGCGGCGGATGAGGGCGCGCTGGACATCCTGCCCGATATGCCCGGCGAAACCGCCGCGCCCGAAGGGGAGCCGCCCGCCGTCCATTACCCGCCGCAGGCGGCGGACGATTTGGCCGATTTGCAGGACGCGGCCGGCCGCACGCTGCTTGGCGCGCTTACCGATGCACTGGCCGGGCTGCAGGCCGCGCCCGTCCCGCCCGAAGCCGGGGACGACGGCGCACCGGACGGCCCGCAGGCGGACGGCGAAGGGAGCACGCCGCCGGAAGCCCTGCAGGGGACCCTCAGCGCGCTGCCCGGCGCCGCCGAACCTGAACAGACCGCCCTTGCCCCGGAGGCCGCCGTGCCGCTGCGCTATGTGGGCGAGGTGTTCAAAACCTATATCATCACCGAGCGGCCGGGCGAGCTTTGCCTGATCGACAAGCACGCCGCCCACGAGCGGGTGCTGTTTGAAAAGCTGGCCAAAGACTACGGCAACGTGCCCGCCCAGATGCTGCTGGTGCCGGTGCAGGTCAACCTTTCCGCCGAGGAAAAACTGGCGGTGCTGCAAAACCTTGCCCTGTTGCAGAGCGCCGGCATCGAGGCCGAGGACTACGGCGGCGCCACCGTCATTGTGCGGGCGGTGCCCGCCGACGTGCCGGTGGACGACGTGGAGGACATGCTGGTGGAGCTGGCCGCCCATCTGGCCGCCGGCGGCCGGGACGCTTTGCGGGAAAAGACCGAGTGGGTGCTGCACTCCATCGCCTGCCGGGCGGCCATCAAGGCCGGCGACCGCAGCGACCCCAAGGAGCTGCTGGCCCTGGCGCAGCAAATCATGGACGGCGATGTGCCGCCGTTTTGCCCCCACGGCCGCCCCTGCGTGCTGAAGATCACCCGGAAGGAGCTGGAAAAACAGTTTGGCCGCCTTGTCTGATACCCTGAACCGCCCCGCACAGGACGCCCGCCCCCGCGTCGTCGCCATCGGCGGGCCAACCGCCACCGGCAAGACCGCGCTGTCCGTGGCGCTGGCAAAACGCTTTGGCGGCGAGATCATCAGCGCCGACTCGATGCAGATCTACAAAGGGCTGGACGTGGGCACAGCCAAGGTCACGCCGGAGGAGATGCAGGGCGTGCCCCACCACCTGTTGGACATCCTGCCGCCGGAAGAGCCTTTCAGCGTGGCCGAGTTCACCGCGCGGGCCGGGGCGCTCATCGCCGATATCACCGCCCGCGGCGGCCTGCCCTTTGTTGTGGGCGGTACCGGGCTGTACATCACCAGCCTGCTGGGCGGCGTCCGCTTTGCGCCCCAGCCGAACGACCCCGCCCTGCGCGCCGCTTTGCAGGCCCGCGCCGCGGCGGGGGAGGGCCGGGCTTTGTATGACGAGCTGGCCGCCGTTGACCCGGACTACGCCGGGACGCTGCACCCCAACGACGAAAACCGCGTCATCCGCGCGCTGGAGCTTTACCGGCTGACCGGCCGCACCATGACGCAGCAGCGGGCGGCCTCCCGGCCGGAGACCCCGCCCTACCGCGCCCTTTGCCTGTGTTTGAGCTGCCCCGACCGGGCGGTGCTCTACCGGCGCATTGACAGCCGGGTGGACAACATGGCGGCGGCGGGCATCCTGAAGGAAGCACGCCTGGTCTACGACCACCGGGACAGCTGCCGCACCGCCGCCCAGGCCATCGGCTACAAGGAGTTTTTTCCCTATTTTGAGGGGACCGCCACCCTGGCCGAATGCACCGCAAAGCTCAAGCAGGCGTCCCGCAACTACGCCAAGCGCCAGCTGACCTGGTTCCGCCGCCAGACCGACGCCGTCTGGCTGGATTTCACCGACCCCGGCCTGGAAGCACAGGCTGCCCGCCTGGTGGAAGCGTTCCTGGCGGGCGCCCCGCACAGCGGCTGACCTGACCCGAAACTTGCCCCGCATTTTCCCGCACAGCCTGATTTCCGGCCCATCCCGACCCGCAAAGGAGGTGCCTGCCCATGCAGCGCGACCCTGCCGAACGCCGGCGCATTGTCCGCAATATCCTGCTTGCCGTTTTGACCGTCATTTTGGCGGCGGCGGTGCTGTACGTGGGGGTGCAGCTGTATGCCATCCTGCGCCGCAGCTACCGCACCGAGACCGCCATCCAGGCAACCATGGCCGACAGCGTTATGCTGAACGGTGCGGCAGTGTTTGACCTGACCCCGGTGCAGGGGACCGGCGACCTGGGCTACCTGGTGGAGGACGGCGAGCGCGTTGCCACCGGCACCGCCATTGCCGAGTATTACACCGCCGACGGCCAGGACCTGCTGCGGGAGGAACTGACCAACCTGGACCGGGAACTGTCGCTGCTCAACCGCTCTCAAAACTCTGCCGGCAGCGACCTGTCGCTGCTCAACGCCCAGGCGCGCTCGGCGCTGTTTGACCTGCTGGACCAGCTGGACGCCGGCGCCTATGCCGGCATCCGCGATGTGGAGGAAAGCTACCTGCTGGCCCAAAACCGCATCCAGGTCTCCACCGGCCAGTCGGACGACTTCTCGGCTACCATCGCACAGCTGCAAAGCCAGCGGGACGCCATCGCCGCCCAGCTGGGCGAGCTGTCCACCATCCAGGCCGAGTCCAACGGCTACTTTGTCTCCAGCCATTCGGCGGGGCTGACCACCCTGACCGCCGAGACCGCCGACGAGGCGTCCCCCGCCCGCCTGGCCGAACTGCTGGCCGGGGATCTGTCCCTCTCGTCCGACGGGGTGGCCGGCTGGATCGCCGACGGGTTCAGCTGGCGGTTTTACGCCACCTGCGACCTGGACACCGCCGCCCGGTTCGACGGCGTCACCAGCGTGCAGATCAGCGTGCCCGGCAAGCTGGACACGCCGCTGTCGGCCACGGTGGTCTCGGTGGAGACCGACGAGGAGGCCGGCCTGGCAAAGATCGTCATCGAGTGCGGCAGCGTCAACGCCGACGTGCTGACCCTGGGGCAGGAGGAAGCCCAGATCGACCTGGCCACCTACACCGGCATCCGCATCAGCCGCAGCGCGCTGCACATCGTGGACGGCAGCAACGGCGTTTACGTCAAGGCCGGCAACCTGCAGCGGTTCCGCAAGATCACCATCCTGTACGAGAACGAGGACTATATCCTGGTGCCGGAGGACGGCGCCGTGGGCACCGACAACGAGGTGCGCCTGTATGACGAGATCATCGTCGAGGGCACCAACCTCCAGGACGGCAGCCTGATGTAGCCGCCCGCGCGGGCAGACGACACTGCCGGCGTGCCGGGCCTGTGCGCTTTGCCAGGGCCCGGCACGCTTTTTTTGCGCCCAAAACCGCAGCCGGACGGTTCCCGCAGGCCGGGGCATCCGCGTTTGACGCTGCCCGGCCCGCCCAAATTTTCAGCGGAACGGCGGTTTGCGCTTGACAGCGGCGGGAAATTCGAGTAGAGTGATATTGTACGAAATCATACTTAATGCGCCGCCGCCCTGCCGCCGCCCTGGCTCTGTGCCGGAGCGCGGCCGGCAGGCGGGGCGGCGCCCCGCCCCCAACACGAGGAAACGCCTATGGACAAACAAAACGAGACCGCCGCCCAGCTGACCCGTTTCCGCGAGGCAACGCGGGAACTGGACAGCGTATATGCCGCCTTTCCCAAGGCGTGCGGCCTGTCGGAAGCCGAGTACTGGTCCCTGGTGGCTGTCTACGAGGGGCTGGAGACCCAAAGCCGCATCAGCGCGCAGCTGTACCTCAGCCGGCAGACGCTCAACTCGGCGTTCCGGCAGCTGCGCCGCAAGGGGCTGGTACAGCTGGAAACCTATGCCGACAACCAGCGTTCCAAGCGGGCGGTGCTGACAGACGAGGGACGCCGTTTTGTGGAAACAAATGTCCTGCGGATGCACCGCATCGAGGAGCGCGCCTGGGCGAAGCTGACCGGGGAGGAACGCCGCCTGCTGCCGGAGCTGACCCGCCGGTTCAGCGCGCTGGTGCGCCGGGAGCTTGCGCTAACCGCCGAGCGGGAGCTGCGCCAAGAAACCGATACCCCTGCGCCATAAAATACACCTGGCCGCTGCTTTTGCGGCCCCTTGCCGCCGGACAGGCGGCTGTTTCTGTTTTTGCGGGTGTTTGGGCCGGAGTTTGGATTTTTTCAGATTTCCTTCAGGAACCATTCAGGTTTGGGTGAGATACTAAAGCCATCGAAAGCAAAACCGCTTTCGATGCACAAAACAGCCGGCAGCAGGGCAGGCCGCAAAGGCCGCCCGCAAAGCCGTCGACCCAAAAACTGAAAGGTGGATATGACCTATGAAAACTCTGACCAAACGTGTTTCCGTTCTCTTCCTGGCCTGTGCCATGGCGCTGTCGATGGCGGCCTGCAGCGGCGGCAGCCGCAAAGGCACAACGTCCTCCTCCCGCCCCACCACCAGCCAGGGCTCCTCCAGCAGCCGCAAGAGCAGCTCCAGCAAGAAAAACAACACGGCTTCCTCCCACAAAAACAGCGCCTCCTCTGCGGCAACGCCGGAAAGCGGCAAAAACTCTTCCGGTTCGGCCGCCGCCAGCTCCTCCGGCGCCTCCAGTTCGGCCGGCAGCTCCAGCAGCTCGGCCAAAAACAAGAACACCGCCGGCAGCCGGAAGAATGCCGCGTCCTCCGGCAGCCGCAAAGACGCCGCGTCCTCTTCCAACACGGCAAAGGGCAAGACCGGCACTTCCTCCGGCACCGGCGGCAAAAGGTGACGCAGGCGGCAAATGCCAAAACGCGCCGGATACACTCGTTACTGTAATATGAGGTCACAGGGCAACGCTCTGCCGCGGCCGACCGGGCGGCGGCAGGGCGGGCGCCCATGGGCGGGCAGCGGGCTGCGGGGCAGTCCGCTGCCTGCGGCGTGCCGCAGACCGGGAAGTTCCAGCACTTTTGACCGATCAGATACCCCAGGGAAAGGAAACCGCAATGGAAACAGCAAAGATCCTTCTGATAGAGGATGACCAGGACATCCGTGAGGGCGTGCGTATCCTGCTGGAAAGCGAGAGCTACGCGGTGACGGAGGCCGACAGCGGCGAGGCCGGCCTGCGCCTGCTGACCGGCGACACCGACCTGGTGATCCTGGACGTGATGATGCCGGGCATGTCCGGCCTGAAAACCTGCGAGGAGATCCGCAAGACCTCCTATGTGCCCATCCTGTTTTTGACCGCAAAGGCGCAGGAGTCGGACAAGCTGATCGGCCTGATGGCGGGCGGCGACGATTACCTGGCCAAGCCCTTTTCCTACGCCGAGCTGCTGGGGCGTGTCAAGGCGCTGCTGCGCCGCTACCAGGTCTACCGGGGCAAGGCGGGCGCCGGCCGCACCGACCGCTACCTGGAGGCCGCCGGCCTGCGGGTCAACCTGGACTTCAACCAGGTGTTTGCCGACGGCGAGGAGAAGGAGCTTTCCACCATTGAATACAAGCTGCTGCTGTTGATGATGCAGCACCCCCGGCGCATCTTCTCGGCCCAGCAGCTGTACGAGAGCATCTGGGAGGAGCCCTACTTTTACACCTGCAGCAACACGGTGATGGTGCACATCAGCAAGCTGCGCGCCAAGATCGAGCAGGACCCCCAGAAGCCCCGCCGCATCGCTACCGTGTGGGGAAAGGGTTACCGCTTTGAGATCGCTGCCGGCTGACCGCGCCCCGCGCCCGGCGTCGCTGTCCGGCAGGCTGGGGCGGCTGCTGACGGCGGCGGTGCTGGCTGCTGCGGTGGTTTTTGTGGCTTTGTACGGGCTGAGCGTCATGCTGCTGGACCGGTATGCCTGGGACGAGGACCGCCTGGCGCGGGAGCGCAGCCAGCAGGTGGAAAATTTGCAGGATTACGTGGACCGCAACGGCGTTTCCTCCTCAGACATCGCCCTGCTGACCCGGTGGGTGCGGCAGCAGGGGGTGCTGTCGCTGCAGGTCTACCGCCAGGGCGCGCTGGTGTACGACAGTGCCCTGCAGCAGCAGGACTACGACGGTCTGGCCGGGGACGAGCTGCCCTCCTGGGAGACGCCCTACCCCGTGACCTTTGCCGACGGCGAGGCCGAGATCCTGCTGGAAGGCTCCTACGCCTACCGGCTGTACACCTATGCGCTGGTGGCCGAGCTGGCCGCGGCGTTCGCGCTGTTTTTCGGCATCGTTATGGCGGGCATCCGCCGGACCATCCGCTACATCCGGCAGCTCAGCGGCGAGATCCGCATCCTGGAGGGCGGCGGGCTGGACTACAAGGTGACGGTGCAGGGCACTGACGAGCTGGGGCAGCTGGCCCGCGGCCTGGATGACATGCGCCTGGCCTTTCAGCGCCAGCAGCAGCAGGAAAAGGCGCTGGCCCAGGCCAGCCAGCGCATGGTGACCGAGATGTCCCACGACCTGCGCACGCCGCTGACTGCCATCCTGCTGTACACCCAGCTGCTGCTGGACCACCGCTACCAGACGGCGGAACAGCAAAACGACTACGTCCGGCGCATCGACAAGCAGGCACGGCGGCTGAAACAGCTGTCGGACCGGCTGTTCAGCTACGCGCTGAGCACCGCCGGGGAGGACGAGGTCCCCGCGCAGGCGCTGCCGCTGCAAAGCGCGCTGTACGACCTGCTCTCCGAGACAACGGCCTACCTGGAGCAGCAGGGCTTTGCCGTGCGGCTGGACCTTGACTGGCGGCCCTGCCGCATCCGCCTGCGAAGGGACTACCTGGGCCGTATCTTCGACAACCTTGCTTCCAACATCGTCAAGTACGCCGACCCGGCGGCGCCGGTGGTGCTGCGCTCGCTGTACACCGACGGCTGTGCCGGCATTGCGCTGGAAAACCGCTGCGCTGCCCGGCCCGCCGCAGCCGAGAGCAGCGGCATCGGCCTGCGCAATGTGGACGGCATGATGCGCAAGATGGGCGGCAGCTGTGTGGTGGAACAGTCCGGCGGCCGGTTTTGCGCCGCGCTCTACTTTGCCTGCGCCGATGCGCCGGAGCAGGGCAAAAAATCGGGCGGCGCCCCTTGACAAACTGCGCAAAGGAGTGTATCCTGTCAACTGTCTTAAATCGTATTGTATGAATTTTGACAATAAGCTGGACGAAAGGACGGCGGGGCAGGCACAAAACCGCTCTGCGTTTGCAGGAGGCTTGCCCGCGTGCTCCGCCGGGGGCTTTGCCCGGTGCGGCGGCCCGGCAAAACAGAATATGGCGTTCATCGGAGGACGGGCCATCGCAATGGCCGGCCGCCGGTCGGGACTGCCCCGGCCGGCGGCGATCGTCGAGAAGATGTCGGGTGCGCCCGGTCAATGCCGGCGGATTTTTCCGCCGCAAAGGCCGGGCGCTTTTGTTTTGCCGCAGCCCTTTGCGCCGGGCGGAAAGGAGGAATGCACCGGATGCACAAGTTCCACTATGACCCCGCCCAACTGCGGCGGCTGCACACCGTCTGCTTTTCGCTGGAAGGCGCCGCGGTGGAGGAGAGCGCCTTCCGCGCGCCGGACGGCGGGATCTTTATCCTGCGGCGCATCAACGGCATCGAGACCGCGTTCTACCACGCCACGCCGGAACAGTACGCCGCCTGGATGCGTTTCCGCGACGAGCATCCCCGCCGCCTGTGGCCGGGCTGACCCCGGCCCCTGTTCCGGCTTGCCATGACCCCCTGGCCGCGCGCTGCGGCCGATCTTAACGGAAAGGAAATCTGCCATGAAACTGATCGCACGTTTTCTCAAACCGCATCTGTGGCTGTGCGTCGTCACGGTGCTGCTGCTGATCGTGGACACGGCGGGCGCGCTGTTCATCCCCACGCTGGCGGCCGAGATGCTCAACCAGGGCACCTCCGGCGCTACCTTTGACGCCGTGCTGCGCACCGGCGGCCTGATGGCCGCCGCCTCGGTGCTGTCCGGCGTCTGCGCCATCCTGGGCGGCTACGCCTGCGCCACCCTCACCGCGCGCATCGGCAAGGATATGCGCGTGGCGCTGTACGACAAATCCCTCAAGCTGTCCAAGTATGACTTCCGGCATTTCGGCATCGCGTCCATCACCACCCGCACCGTGTCGGACATCACCAACATCCAGACCGCCCTGACCAGCTTTATCCAGATGGTGCTGCCGGTGCCCTTTATCTTCATCGTGGCGCTGGTGCTGGCCATCCGGCTGGACTGGAAGCTGGGCATGATCCTGCTGGCGGTCATCGTCATCGTGTTCGTGCTGGCGCTGTTCATCATGACCAGCGCGGCCCCGCTGTTCCAAAAGCTGCAAAAGCTGCTGGACCGCATGACCACCATCCTGCTGGAAAACCTCACCGGCGTGCGCGTGGTGCGCGCCTTCAACAACGAACAACAGGAGGAGCAGCGCATGGGCAAGGCCTTTGCCGCCTACGCCGACACCTCCATCCGCGCCAACCGCCGGTTCGCCAACCTGGACGGTATCTCCTTCTTCTGCATCAACCTGTTCGTCGTCATCGTCTACTGGCTCAGCGGCGGGCGGATCAGCGCCGGGCATTTGCAGATCGGCGACATCACCGCCATCATCAGCTACGCCACCATGGTGCTGTTCTTTTTGATGATGGCCCAGATGGTCATTATGATGATGCCCCGCGCGCTGGAATGCTGCGAGCGTGTGCAGGCGGTGCTGGACCATACCCCGGAGATCCAGGACCTGGTCAGCGGCCCGCCCCGGCCCTTTGACGATGATGCGCCGGAGGTGCTGTCTTTCCGCAATGTCTCCTTCCGCTTTGCCGACGCCGAGGAGGACACCCTCAGCGAGCTGAACTTCACCTGCCGGCGGGGCCAGACCACCGCCATCATCGGCGGCACCGGCACCGGCAAGTCCACCATCGCCTCGCTGATTTTGCGCTTCCACGACGTGACCCGCGGCGCCATCCTTCTCAACGGCACCGACATCCGCCAGATGCCCCAGCGCTTTTTGCGGGAGCGCCTGGCCTACGTCCAGCAGAAAGCCTGGCTGTTCTCCGGCACCATCGCCGACAACCTGCGTTACAGCGACCCCGACGCCAGCCGCGAAACGATGCTACACGCCGTGGACGTGGCCCAGGCCGGCGAGTTCGTCGGCGCGCTGCCCGACGGGCTGGATTCCTTTGTGGCCCAGGGCGGCACCAACTTCTCCGGCGGCCAGCGGCAGCGGCTGTCCATTGCCCGCGCGCTGGTCAAAAAGCCGGAACTGTATATCTTTGACGACAGCTTCTCGGCGCTGGACTTCAAGACCGACGCCGCGCTGCGCAGGGCGCTGGCCAAAGAAACGCAGGACGCCGCCGTGCTGATCATCGCCCAGCGGGTCAGCACCATCCAGCACGCCGACCAGATCATCGTGCTGCACGAAGGCCGCATGGCCGGCATCGGCAGGCACGAGGAGCTGCTGAAAACCTGCGGCGTCTACCGCGAGATCTACGAGTCCCAGACCAAAACGGCCGGCGAAACGGGAAAGGAGGAACATGAACCATGAACCAGACCAACAAGCGCCCCGGCACCGTGGTGCGCCTGGCCCGCCAGATGAAGGGTCAGCAGCTGCGGCTGACGGTGGTGGCGGTGTCCATCGTGGTCTATGTGGCGCTCAGCATCTGGAACCCGATGTACAGCGCCATCGTCATCGACCATCTGTGGCAGAGCATCCAGGCCGCCGCCCAGGCGGGCACGCCCTTTGCCATCACCTGGAACAATATGGGCCGGGAACTGGTCCAGCTGACCGTCCAGTATTTCTTTACCTGGATCTTTTACTACCTGCAGTCCTACCTGATGGCCAGCGTGGCCGAAAGCCTGAACCTGGAGCTGCGCGGCCAGATCTCCCGCAAGCTCAACCGGCTGCCGCTGCGCTTTTTTGACCAGAACAAATCCGGCGAGGTTCTCAGCCGCATCACCAGCGACCTGGACAAGATCGCCGAGGTATTGCAGACCGGCCTGCTCAAGCTGATCGTGGCCATCGGCACCATCATCGGCTCGCTGATCGTCATGTTCTATTACAGCGTGCCGCTGACCTGCATCTTTCTGCTGTTCATGGCCGTCAGCGTCATCATCACCCGGATCGTCGCCAAAAAGAACCTGCGCTATGCCACCGAGCGGCAGGAGACGGTGGGCGACCTGACCGGCCTGGTGGAGGAGCTGTACAACGGCCGCGACGTCATCAAGGCATACAACCACGAGGCCCAGAGCCTGCGCCAGGTGGAGGGATCCGCCGAGCGCAACCGCGCCGCCAACCAGAAGGCCGACTTTTTGACCAACTGCGTCAACCCGCTGATCCGCCTGCTGACCCGGCTGGCCAACGTGGTCATCGCCATCATCGCCGGCCATGCCATGCTGGCCGGCACCATGACGGTGGGCGTGGTGCAGGCGTTCTTCCAGTATATCAGCCAGACCGCCGAGCCGCTGACCGAGGCTTCCTACATGATCAACTCGCTCCAGTCGGCGCTGGCTTCCGCCAAGCGCACCTTTGAGCTGCTGGACGAGGAGGAGGAACGCCCCGATCCGGCCGATCCCGCCGTGCTGGAGCGCGCCAAAGACCATATCGCCTTTGAGCATGTCAGCTTCGGCTACGACCCCGGCCGCCTGCTGATGAAGGACATCTGCTTCCATGCCGAGCCGGGCCAGAAGATCGCGGTGGTGGGCAGCACCGGCGCGGGCAAGACCACGCTGGTCAACCTGCTCATGCGCTTTTACGAGGTCAACGGCGGCCGGATCACGGTGGACGGCCTGGACGCCGCCGCCATGACCCGCCGCGGCCTGCGGCAGAACTTCGGCATGGTCTTGCAGGACACCTGGCTGTTCGGCGGCACGGTGGCCGAGAACATCGCCTACAGCAAGCCCGACGCCACCCGCAAGGAGATTGTGGCCGCGGCCCGCGCCGCCAAGGTGGACCACTTTATCCGTACCATGCCCAAGGGCTACGACACCGTGCTCAGCAACGAGTCGGCCAACCTGTCCGCGGGCCAGCGGCAGCTTTTGACCATCGCCCGCGTGTTTTTGTGCGACCCGCCCATCCTGATTTTGGACGAGGCCACCTCCAGCGTGGACACCCGCACCGAGGTGGAGATCGGCAAGGCCATGAAGGCGCTGATGAAGGGCCGCACCAGCTTTGTCATCGCCCACCGGCTGTCCACCATCCGGGACGCCGACATCATCCTGTATATGGAGCACGGCAACATCGTCGAGCAGGGCAGCCACACCGAGCTGCTGGCCAAAAAAGGCGCGTACGCCTCGCTGTATTACAGCCAGTTCGAGTGACGGCCCCGCCGGCGCAATTGCGATCCAAAAAGGCGCAGCCTGCGGGCTGCGCCTTCAGCGTGTCGAGTTTCTCGACACGCTGCAAAGGGGGCAACAGCCGCGCACGGCTGTGACTACCGCGGCTATTTCCCCCTTTGGAATCCCCTTCGACAAAATTCTGTGGCAAATCGCGCACTCGTCGCTTTGCTCCTCGTACACAATTTGCCGCAGAATTTCCCTGGTGGTGTCGCCGTCGTCGGCGCATGTCCGCCGACGGCGACGGATTTTAACTTTTTCGACAATCTGAGGCGCAGCCTGCGGGCTGCGCCTTTTCTGTGGTCTGCTGTGGGATTTGTGTTATGGGCGCTTACCCGGCGGGCTGCCGCATCCGTTTGGCGGCCGCCTGCACGGCCCAGCCGCAGGCGGCGCCCAAGACCGCGCCGGCCAGCACGTCGGTGGGGTAGTGGACGTACAGATACAGCCGGGAAAACGCGATCAGCACCGCGGCGGCCAGCGCCGGCAGCCACAGGCGGCTTTTGCCGAAGTACAGCGCCGAAACTGCGGCAAAGCCGGCCGCCGTGTGCCCGGACGGGAAGGAGAAATCCCCCGGCGGGGCGATCAGCAGCTGGACGCCCGGCTCCAGGGCAAAGGGGCGCGGGCGGGCGACAAGCGGTTTCAGCAGCAGGTTGCAGCAGACGGTCTCCAGCGCCAGCGCCCCCAGCAGCATCCAGCCGGTGCGGCGCGTTTGGGGCCGCAAAAACAGGACGGCCGCCAGGGCCAGCCACAAGGCGGCGCCGCTGCCCAGCACGGTGACGGCCGGCATAATGGTATCCAATATGCCGCAGCGCAGGTTGTCCTGGATCCACTGCAAGATAGCCAGATCCATGGAAGGCTCCTTTCTGCACGGGCGGTTTGAGTGGCAAGGCAAACTGCCGGGCGGCGTCCGTGCGTTGGCAGGGGCTGGTCCGCCCCTTTGCTTCAGCATACACGCCAAACGTAAACTTTTTCTAAACTGCCGGTAAACAATACAGAAAGAAGCGCAGGCATTTAGCGGAGTGCGCCCAAGGAAACTTTGCCCGGCCGCCGGATGTGGCAGGAAAACGCGAAAGCTGCGCACGACATCTGCCGCCCCGCCGGGCAGTTTTTTTGGCCCGCAAACAAAAAATGCGGGCGCCGGTGCATGAAAACAGAGCAAACGCTCTTGCCAAAGCGAAAAAAATACGATGCTGTGACTGCTTTTGGGCCGATATCTGCAAACGAAAAAAATCGAATTTTTTTGGCAAAAAAGTGTTGACATTTTTGCTTCCTGTGATATAATAATACACGTCGCCGGGAACACCGGCTGAACAAAATAAGCGGATGTGGCGGAACTGGCAGACGCGCTAGATTCAGGTTCTAGTTCCCTTAAAAGAGTGTGGGTTCAAATCCCTTCATCCGCACCAAAGAAAAGACGCTGAAACGCAAGTTTCGGCGTCTTTTCTTGTTCTGGTACACACCTGCCAAACAGGAATGCGGCACAAGGCGGAGAACTTCCCGCACCGGGGAGGCTCTCCGCCTTGTGTTTTCTGCATACTGTGGGGCCGTCCGGTCGGGATACAAAAAGTCAAACCGCACGGCATTTCAACTGCTGCGTCCCGGCTGTGCGCGGCGCCGCGGGCGGGGCAAAACCGCAAAGCGGGCGGCAGACGCTTCCCGGAAAGGGAAAAACGCCCGCCGCCCGCTTTGCCGGGTCTGCCGGCCGCTGTTCACAGATATTTGGCCGCCTTGACAAAAGCCTCAAACAGGTGCAGCGAGGCCGGGTCTTTCTGGTACGAAAATTCCGGGTGCCACTGCACGGCCAGCACAAAATGCTTGTCCGGCATCCAGGCCGCTTCCACCAGACCGTCCTCCGCCACCGCGGCGGCGCGCAGCCGGGGCGAAAGCGTCTTGACGCCCTGGTGGTGGCAGCTGTTCACCCCGTATTCCCGCCTGCCGACGATGTCGTACAGCGGGCTTTCCCGCTCAATGGTCACAGTGTGGGCAGGACGGTCGTAGGGGCGCTCCATGCGGTGGGCGCAGCCGGGACGCTCGGCGTACAGGTCCTGGTACAGCGTGCCGCCGGTATGTACATTCAAAAACTGCAGCCCGCGGCAGATCCCCAAAACCGGCTTGTTCAGCCGCAATGCGGCGTCCAGCAGGGCGGCTTCCATGCCGTCACGGGCAGGGCACAGCTCGCCGCATTCGGGGCGGACATCCTCGCCGTACAGCGCAGGGTCCACGTCCTGCCCGCCGGGGAACAGCAGTCCGTCGCATTCGCGGATAAAATACCGCAGCTCATTGGGGTCCTGGGTCAGCGGCAGCATTACCGGCACAGCCAGGCACGATTCCAGCGCCCGCATATAGCCGGGCAGCATCCAGTAGCTTTGCTTTTCGGTGTCGTACAGCGGCACGATGCCGATCAGGGGTCTCATGGTCGGGTCACCTCTCTGTTTGCAAAATGGCTGCCGCCCCGGCCGTGGCAGTCATTGGCACGGTCAGGCGGCAGCTTTGCCAACAGTATAGCACAGATCCCGCCGCAGGGAAAGAGGAATTTTCCCGTCTGCCCGGAAAACAAATTTTCCCGTCTGCCCGGAAAACGGGAACGGATGACAGATAGGCTGGCGCCGCCCACCTGACGGCGGCAGCTGCTTCATTATAAATAATGCCCTGCCGGTCTCGATCCCCACCGCCCTGGCGGCGCCCCGCGGCGGCAGAATCGCGGCAGACAGGGAAAAAAGATCGCATAAATGGAAAGTACACTTGACATTGCCCTGCTGCTGTGGTATCGTATAGATGGAAAGCGGACTTTCCGTCAAGCTTCCGTCAAAGAGGAACACGGCCCGGCTGCAAAAGCCGGCCGCCCGCATGGGCAGCGGTGCCAGGCCGGCCGCGTCCCGTCCGGGCAGAGTGAAAGGGGGACCTGCCACGAAAAACCGTTTGGAGGAGCTGCGCCGCCAGCATGGCATCCGCCAGGAGGAACTGGCCGATGCGCTGGGCGTGTCGCGGCAGACGATCGGCTCGCTGGAGAACGGGCGGTACAACC
>ERZ1643249.1833-NODE-1833-length-20670-cov-10.811011_pt1 | contig 20670 bp, 20 predicted proteins | sample MGYA00579263_ERZ1643249 | MGnify/ENA primary metagenome ERZ1643249 (study PRJEB29033, sample SAMEA4952264) | chicken gut metagenome | biome: Broiler Chicken; feature: Gastrointestinal Tract; material: Caecum | place: Ireland | collected 2018 | study: Broiler... | reverse complement strand
TATGGTATGAGCAAAATATAAATAACAAATGGAAGAAAAAAGAAGAAGTTTTAATTGAGCCAGATTATAAAATAAAATCAATGAAAGAATTAATAGATATTGTATAAGTAGTAATTAACTATTAATAACTTTTTATTAAAATTATTTGATATGATAAATAGTTGATTATAAAAATATAAATAACAAATAATTAGTAGAATTTTATTAAGCTTGTAGTTTTGTGAAAAAAACTACAAGTTTTTAGAATGTGTGAAACAGATATAGATATTGTTTTATATCTGTTTTTAATATTATAGGAAATTGCATTTCCTATAATGTTAAAAACAAAATTGCACAGAAAAATTGTTTCACAATTTTTCGCGTCGACAAATAAATTATACACAGAAATGATAGGCTAAAAATATTATGAATATGTAAAATACTAAAAAAGCCTGCTAGAGCTTTAAAAAAGTAAAAAGAAATATTATAACAAATCCGAATTTTTCTACAAAAGTAAGCATACAATAGAAGTAGCAAAAAATTGGAGGTTTTATTAATGTTTTTAATCTTTAATAAGCAAAAGATCTATACATACTTAATATCTATAGTAACAGTAGTATTATTATTTTGTATAGCAGGAATATTTACCAATAATAAAGATGCAGTGTCTACTTCAGCAACAAATGAAAAATTGTTACCTATATATAATGTAAAAACAGAGGAAACAAAGGTGGCATTAACTATGAACTGTGCATGGAATGCAGATGATATTGACAGCATATTAGAAACACTAGAAAAAAGCAATACAAAAATAACTTTTTTTATGGTAGGAGATTGGATAGAAAAATATCCAGAAGCAGTAAAAAAGATATATGAAGCAGGGCATGAAATAGGTTCGCATAGTGACACACATCCACATGTAAATAATTTAACATATGAACAAAATATAGAGGAAATAGAAAAAAGCAATGAAAAGATTAAAAATATTACAGGTATTAAAACAGATTTATATAGAACACCATATGGAGAATATAATCAAACAGTAATAAAAGCAGCACAAGATTCAGGATATTATACAATACAATGGAGTTTGGATACTCTAGATTACACAGGAATAAATGGAGATGAAATGTGGAAAAGAATCAAAGATAAAATGAAAGCAGGAGACATAATATTAATGCATAATGGAACAGAACATACAGCAGATAGTTTAGATATGATAATAAAAAATATAAAAGAAAAAGGTTTAGGAATAGTAAAAGTTTCAGAATTAATATATAAAGATAATTATACAATCGATGCAAAAGGAACACAAAATATAAATTAATGTGTATAAATCTGCCAATAATGGGAAAACTTAAAATATATTCTTTAGGAGATATATGAGATGCATTTTATTGGTGTTTTTGCAAATAATTCAGAATTTGAATTTATAAAAAGATATATAATAAAAATATTAAAAAGAAAAGATATAGAATTTATAAACATTAATTCAAATAGTATATCAAATATAAAAAATGTAGTATTTGAAACGATTCTAATTTGTGGAAAAATAAATATTTCAGATAAACAAAAAGAAATAATAAATAGTATTTGTAGTAAATGTAAATATATAATTATAAATGCAGATATATGTAGTAATACAAAAATAATATCTAGTAATAGAGTTAATTGCATAACTTATGGATTAAATCAAAAATCGACTATAACAATTTCAAGCATTCAAGATGAAAAAGCTATCATATATATTCAAAGGAATATAAAAAATGTAAAAGAAAACGAAATTGAGATGGGAGAAATATGTATAAATTTAAAAAAGCATGAACAAATAAAGATAGAAAATTTATTATCAATATTTTCGATTTATCTACTATACAAAGAGTAAATACGCTGAAAAATAAGGAAATTTTACAAAAAATTTACAAATTTAACTTTTTATGTAGACAAAACCAGAAAAGTGTTGTATAATAAGTAATGTAACTTAATGAACGTAAAAAAAATACAATTGATAAAATAAAATTTAAGGAGGAAAATAAATTGGATACAAATTATTTAGAAAACAACTATTTAACATTAGTTGGAAAAGTTACAGGAGAAAAAAAATTTAGCCATGAAATATATGGTGAAAGATTTTATGTTTTTAATTTAAACATACCACGTTTAAGTGGAGTAGCAGACATTATACCAATTACAATTTCAGAAAGATTAATAAATGATGAAACATTAAAAGAAGGACAAAAATTATTGGTAAAAGGTCAATTTAGATCATATAATAGTTATGAAAATGAAAAAAACAGATTAATTTTAACAGTGTTTGCTAAAGATGTAAAAATAATAACAGAAGAAGAGCAACAAGATGAAGAAGAAAATGAAATGACTAAAAAAGATGTTATTACAAATGAGGTTGTTTTAATTGGTTATATTTGTAAGAAACCAATATATAGACAAACACCATTTGGTAGAGAGATTGCAGACATATTATTAGCAGTAAATAGAGCTTATAATAAATCAGACTACATTCCATGTATTGCATGGGGAAGAAATGCAAGATTTTGCCAAAACCTTGAAGTTGGTACTCAAATAAAATTAGTAGGTAGAGTACAATCAAGAACTTATGAAAAGAAACATGAAGATGGAAGTGTTGAGACAAGAGTTGCTTATGAAGTTTCAGTTGGTAGTCTAGAAGTAATAGAAGAAAATGATGATGAAAATAGTGTTGAAGAAGAAAATAAAGAAGCTGTATAGAATAAAAATAGGCAGACAGTAGGCCAGAGAAAGACAATAGGGGAAAGAGCAGACAGTAGACAGTAGGGGCCAGTACCGAAAATGTATGAGGATTTTCTCATACATTTTCGGTACTGGCCCCTACTGTCTACTGTCTCTCCCCCTATTATCTGCTAAACCATCTCTCTTACAAACTTTTTCAAAAAAGCACTAGTCTTTCATAACATTTTCTGATATAATTTTTTAGAATACTTTTATTGGAGGAAAGAAATGTTTAAACTAAAAGAGAGAAAAGAAAAAACAGAAAATAAAAAAGGAATATTAAATTCTAAAATTGTTTTTGCAATATTAGCAGTAATATTAATTGCCATATTTTGTGTTGCCATGACACCAGTGACATTGCAAAATGACACATATTACACAATAAAAATAGGAGAGCAAATAACTAAAACAGGAATAGATATGCAAGATCATTTTTCATGGCATGAAGATTTAGCATATACATATCCACATTGGTTATATGATTTAATAACATATTTCATATATTCTGCATTTGGAATGACAGGTATTTATGTATCAACATGTATATTATCTGTGATTTTAGGAATTTCTATATATATAGTAAATACAAAGATAGCTAAAAACCAACCTATTTCATTTGTATTAACTATATTAGTGATATATATTATAAGAGGATATATAGCAGCAAGGGCACAGTTAGCGACATTTGTTTTATTTGTATGGATAATTTATTTTATTGAGATGTTCTTGCAAAATAAAAAGATAAAATATGCAATAGGATTAGTAATTATATCAACATTAATTGCTAATTTACATGTAGCAGTTTGGCCATTTATATTTGTACTATTTTTACCATATATAGCAGAATATTTATTAGCAATATTAGCTGATATAGTGATATATAGAAAAGCAAAAATCGGATTTTTAAAATTAAGGATAAAATTATTAACAAAGTCTGGAAAAAATGTTGATAAAAAAGCTAAATTAGAAGAAAAATTAAAAGATATTTTAGAAAAAAATGAAAGAATAAAAATAAAAAGAGAAGAGGATTTAAAAAATCCATATAAAATTAAATTAAACAAAAATAATAATGTAAAATGGCTTATATTGGTTATGGTTATATGTGCACTAACAGGACTATTAACACCACTAGGAGATACACCATATACGTATTTATATAAAACTATGCAAGGAAATACAACTCAAAATATTAATGAACATTTACCAATGACTATTATAGATGAAACAGAAGCATTATCAGCAATTGTTCTAATATTAGCAATTTTAACATTCACAAAAACAAAAATAAAATTAAGTGATTTATTTATGATTGCAGGATTATGCTATTTGATGTTATCATCACGTAGGCAAGTTACAATGTTTTGCATAATAGGGGTATTAATTGTAAATAAGATGATATGTGGACTTATAGAAATGTATACAAAAATAAATATAGAAAAATTAAACAAAATGCTAGCAAATATATTTATTTATATATTAATGATAGTTGTGATGTTACCACTAAGTTATCATTTTTATAAGCCTAAAAAATATGATGAATATATAGATGAATCTTCTTATCCTGTTCAAGCATGTGACTATATATTAGAAAATATAGACTTAGGGAATGCTAAATTTTATAATGAATATAACTATGGTAGTTATATGATATATAGAGGTATACCAGTATTTATTGATTCAAGAGCAGACTTATATGCCCCAGAATTTAGTGGTAAAGATGATGACATATTTATGGACTTTATAGAAACATCTAGCTTAGGAGTATTTTATGAAGATACTTTTGAAAAATACGGAATAACACATGTAATAACATATAAAAATTCTAAGATGAATATGATTATCAAAGACACTAAAGATCCAAATTATATAGAATTATATGAGGATAAATATTTCACTATATATCAAAGAGTAAATGTATAATGATTATGAGAGGTGCTTATGAAAAAAAGTAAGATAAACAAATCAAAAAAATTATATTTGTTAGTAGCAATTATAGTAATAGCCATAATACTAATAGATCAATTAACCAAAAATATAATTTTAAATACTGAAGATATAACAATAATACCTAATATATTAAAATTACATGTTTATCAAGCACATGGTGGAATTTATGATGAAACTTCTAAAGCAATGAATATATTAACAAATTTAATAATATTATTTATTATTTTTGGATTTATTAAAAGTAATAATCAATTTATAACAAAAAAGACGAAAATATTATTAAGTTTTGCTTTAGCTGGAGGAATTAGCAATATAATAGATAAAATATTTAGAGGAGAAATAGTAGAATTTATCAATTTTACTAATTTCCCAAGTTTTAATATAGCAGATATTTGTATTGCTATAGGATGGATATCTTTTGTCGCAATATTTGCAGCATTTTCAGGGAAAGAGTTGACTAATAGAAGAAGTAAGAACGATAGTGAACATTCTTAAACATTTCCTCTATTTATAACATTTTAAGACCACAGAGATTCTTGTTCGTGAACTGAGTTTACGTTAGTTAAATTGTGTGAGACTACAAGAAAAAAATCAAAATATGAAAGGATAAAAAAATGAAATATCTCGAAGTAGAAAAAGATGGGAAAAGAATAGATGCATATTTAGCAGAAGAACTAAAAGATGTATCAAGAGTAGCTGTACAACGATTGATAACAAATGGTAAAGTATTGGTAAATGATAAAAAAGTAAAAGTATCATATAAAGTACAACAAGGAGATAAAATCCAAGTAGAAGAGGAAAAGCCAGTAGAAATATCTATAAAAGCTCAGAAAATTCCGTTGGATATTATATATGAGGATGATGATATAATAGTAATAAATAAGCCAAAAGGAATGGTTGTTCATCCAGCAAATGGTAATCCAGATGGTACTTTGGTAAATGCAGTGATGGCAATATGCAAAGACTCTTTATCAGGAATTGGAGGAGAAATAAGACCAGGAATAGTACATAGACTAGATAAGGATACATCAGGAATAATTATTGTAGCTAAAAATGATAAAGCACATATAAACCTAAGTGAACAAATAAAAGAACACAAAGTAAAAAAGACATATATTGCATTAGTAAGAGGAATAGTTAAGGAAAATGAAGCAACAATAAAAATGCCAATAGGCAGAAGTGATAAAGATAGAAAGAAAATGGCAGTAACTAAAAATGGAAAAGAAGCAATTACACATTTTAAAGTACTAAAAAGATATGAAAAATATACATTATTGCAAGTAAATATAGAAACAGGAAGAACACATCAAATAAGAGTACATCTATCACAAATAGGATATCCAATAGTAGGGGACCAAGTATACTCAAATGGAAAAAATGAATGGAATATAAAAGGACAATGTCTACATGCTAAGAGCTTAGAATTTACACATCCTAGTTCAGGGAAGAAAATGTATTTAGAAGCAAAACTACCTGAATATTTTGAAAATATATTGGAAGATTTGGAATGTTCCAAAAGTTAATGGAGGGAATATGGAAGAAATAAGGCTTCAAAAATATTTAGCTGAAGCAGGGATAGCATCAAGAAGAAAAGCAGAAGACCTAATTTTACAAGGAAAAGTTAAAGTGAATGGACATGTTGTAACAGAATTGGGGACAAAAATAAATCCAGAAAAAGATGAAATAAAATATAATGATAAACCAATAAAATTAGAAAATAAAAAAGTATATATATTATTAAATAAACCTATAGGTTATGTAACAACAGTTAAGGATCAATTTAATAGAAATTCAGTCCTGGATTTAGTGAAAGTAAAAGAAAGATTGGTTCCTGTAGGAAGATTAGATATGTATACATCAGGAGCATTAATATTGACTAATGATGGAGATTTTGTATATAAAGTTACACATCCAAAACATGAAGTGGACAAGACATATACTGTAACTTTAAATGGAATTGTCAATAAAGAAAAAGTAAGTAACTTAAGAAGAGGTGTAGATATAGGAGGATATATAACGAAACCTGCTAAAGTAAAAATTTTGAAAACAGATAATGAAAAAAATTTGACAAGACTAGAAATTGTTATACATGAAGGAAAAAATAGACAGATAAGGAGAATGTGTGAGGCAATAGGGCATAAAGTTGTAGCTCTACATAGAAGCAAAATTGCAGATATTGGTGTAAAAGATATAGAAATAGGAAAGTGGAGATATTTAACGAAAAAAGAAATAGACAAGATTTTAAAATAATATATATATTCAAGTTATTTATGGTAAACTGTAATACAACATTGTTACAATTATATTACATTTTAATATAATTATTGTATATAAATTGCGAAAATGATAAAATATTATTAGATTTGGTATATTAGGAGGAATTATGAAAAAGTATAAAATCATTTTTTCAATTATAACATTTATCATAATATTATTTATATATAATGGCTCTAATTCAATAGCAGTAGATGTAATAAATAATGAAAAAACAACAGGAGAAGATGGCATAATAACTGGTACGGTTACATTAAAAATAAATGATGAAGAATTAGTGCAAGACAGTAGTGAACTATATAGCAGATTAACTGTTATGCCAAAAAGTATTTCACAAGATGATGTAGAGCAATATTATTATAATCAACTTACTAGTGACATTGGAAAGCAAGCATATAATGCAATGCTAACAGATACAACAGGAAAAGGAAATGTTGAAGTCGAGTTAGACGGATGTAGTTATAAGGTTTCTAATGCTAATGACGATACGGCAGAAGATTGTTTTGACTCATATGTATTACCGTATTTATATGATGGTATGAGTGCATTTAGAATGGATAGATTTGATAGATATTGGTGGAGTTATGATATGCGGACTTACTTATAATTATACAGTATATGTTACAAATAAGATAATAGAAATAAATAGTGTTGTAATAAAATCATCAATGGAAGAAAAATCAGATGTAAATAATTTTAATAAAAAATTGCAAGAGGTTGCTAATTCAATAACAGGAAATAGCGAATATGATATAGCAAAATCTATACATGATTATGTTTGCAAAAATGTTAAGTATGAACAAGTTGAAAACACATATATTGACCAAACAGCATATGGAGCATTAATGAATGGAAAGGCGGTATGTGAGGGGCAAGCACATTTACTTGCGCTATTATGTAGAGCAAAAGAGCTAAAAACCATATATGTCATGGGAACTGCTGTTCAATATGATGGAGAAACTGGTGATCATGGTTGGATATACTTATATCATACTGCTGAGCAGAAATGGTATGCAATCGATGTTACATGGGATAATGACTCAAGTGGCGCAAGCAATAATCATACTTATTTTATGGTTGGAAGTAATACTAAAAAAGATGGTCAGGCTTTTATAGATACCCACATACCACTTGTAATATCATATAATGGGCAACATACAACATTTCAAGTACCAGTATTATCCACAGAAGCATATGAAAAATTTTCTGGTAAAGTTGAATATAGCACAAGGATAGATACAAACAACAATGTGATAGTAAAAATAAAAGCTAATAGAGCTATGAATGAAATAGATGGTTGGGAATTATCATCAGACGGATTAACAATGCAAAAAGAATATACAGAGAATACAAAAGAAAATATTGTAGTTAAAAATTCTAGAGGAGAAGAATTCGAAGTTAGTGTCAATGTAGATAATATTGACAAAACAGGACCTAATATTACAGTTGATTATAGTACTACAGAAAAAACAAATAAACCAGTAACTGTAACTTTAAATTCAGACGAAAAGCTTCAAGAAGTAGATGGTTGGACTATATCATCAGATGCTAAATCGATGCAAAAAGAATATAGTGAAAATACAACTGAAACAATACAAGTCTATGATTTATTAGGAAATGCGACTAAAGTTAATATAAATGTTAATAATATAAATACTGTAGGTCCAAAATGTACAGTAGAATATACAACTTTGGATCCAACTAATGAAGATGTAGGTGTTATGATATACTCTGATTTAGAGTTAAAACCAGTTGATGGTTGGGAATTATCAGAAGATCAAAAAACGCTTTCAAAAATTTATAGTGAAAATGTTAATGAAAGTATAGAGGTTGAAGATTTATACGGTAATACAAATGTAGTAAATGTAAATATAAATAATATAGACAAAGATAATCCTGAAGTTGAAGTAAATTACAGTGAAGAAGAATTAACAAATAAAGATATAGAAGTTACTATCAAAGCAAATGAAAGAATAAAACAGTTGACAGGATGGGAAATATCAGAAGACGAAACTGAAATAAGTAGAACATATTCAGAAAATACAGAAGAGGAGATAGAAATAGAAGATCTTGCTGGAAATACTGTAGTAGCACAAATCAATATATCAAATATAGATAAACAAGTTCCAGAGTTAAGTATTACATATAGCACAGAAGAAATGACTGATAAAGTACAAGTAGAAATAACAGCAGATGAGGAAATAAAACAATTAGAAGGTTGGGAAATATCAGAAGATAGAATGACTATAACTAAGGTATATACTAACAATACAGTAGAAACAGTAGAGATAGAAGACTTAGCAGGAAATAAAACAGAACAAGTAATAGAGATAAAGAATATAGAAGAAAGTGAAGAAGAACCAGGCACATCAAATATTTCTAAAAAAGGTGATGAGACATTATATAATGGTATTTTACCGTATGCTGGAGAGAGTAAATTAATTATATGTTTAATAGCAGGAATATTAATAGCGGGTATAATTTATTATAACAAATATAAGAAATATAAAAGATACGATAAATAGGCCAGAATAGTTGTAAGTTGCCATAAAAATGATAAAAAACACAAGAAAATCTTGTGTTTTTTCGTGTTTTATGGTTTAATATACATAATTTAATTTATATATTTTATTCAAATTTAGATCTATAAAAATTCCCATAACAATTAAATAATTATTAAGGAGGTGATATTAATATATCATTTTACATATAGTGACTACATTAAGTTTATACATAATATAAAACAAGATAAGTATTTTGAATTCAATGAAGATATAGAAAAATATGAACTAATAAGAAAAAGCAGATTAAATCTTATATATAAAGATATTATTGAAAATTTACTAAAGGATAAAAAAAGAATAGAGAAGATGATAAATAAATTTGTTGAAAGTGAAAAAATACTTGAAAGTGAAGAGATAAATTTTAAAAAAGAAATTATGAGAAATGAAAAAAAAGAAAGAAAAAGTTTGGAATATATAAAATTTATTAGAGATAGTAAAAATACAAGAATTTTATATAAAACTCAAAACGATATGTTCTATTTAATTATATATCAAAAAAGTATAAATATTAATTTGCCATACAATATATTAAATTATTGCATAAAAATAAATCAGTATTCTAAAATACAAAATATCGAAAAACCATTAATTGTTCCAATTGTTATATATTTAAAAAATGATAAAAACAATTATGAAGATAAAAATGTAAATGAATATTTTAAGATAACTACATATGATAACAATATAATTGAATTAAAATATAACTTAATAAATTTAAGAGATATTTGTGATAATGAAAAGCTACAGAATACTATATTAGAAGAATTAGTATATATAGAATCATTAATAATATAGTAAATAGTAGTTACTATTTACGGCCTAAATCCATTTAGAGTTTTGTGATATATATTATATTCTGTGTAATATATATCACAATATCTAGTAATGGCTGTGAATAGTAACAAATAATATTTGGGTGATAAAAGTTCGTAATTATTCGGGCTTTTATTTTTTGAAAAGTTATGGTAAAATATATCACAAAGGAGAAAATATGTTAAAGGTAAAAAGTTTAAAAGAAGTAAGTAGTGAAATAGGTGAAGAGTTAGGAATCCAAAAAGAATTTAAACGCGAAAATGGTTATTTTATCAAAGATTCTATAAAACCAGAGATCAGGTTAATTGATAATAAGATACATGTTGATATGTTTCATAGAGATAAGAAGAATTCAGAATTATCTTCGTGGCACTTTAAATCTGAATCAGGATATAATTCTAAATATAAAAAAAATAAGCAATATGCTAACCATTATGCTGAATATATAGCATATTTAATTTTAAAACAATTGGGTAAAAAAGTTTGTAAAGCAGAGTTGGGAAAAATAGAAATAAGAAATAGATATAACAACAAACCTATGAAAATTCAAGGAGTTGTAACTCGTTATGAAATAGCTAAAAATGAAAGTATTAAAGAAATAAAAAGAATAGTTGAAGAATACAAAAGAGAAAATCCTGAAGAATATAAAGAGATGACTGTAAAAGGAAAAACTAAGTATGAGAAAAATTATACTAATATAGAGATAATATTAAAATCATTAGAATATCTCTATACTAAAAATGGGCAAAAAGATAAAATACCAGGAATGAGAAAAGAGTTCTTCGATATGTGTATTTTTGATCTGATGTTTGCAAACAGAGATAGAGCTGATGATAATTTTGGAGTAAAAGTAAATCAGGATACGAACGAAATAGAGTATTATGCGTTGTATGATAATGAGCAAATACTAGGTATGCAAGAAGAGAAAAAAGATATAGTAAGATATATGTCTAATGAAAAAGAATATAAAAGATTTAAAGAGAAATATTTAACATCTTTTATTGGAGTTCCAGAAGAGGTTCAAAGAACAACACCTGAAAAATTATTAAGACATATGTTAGAAAATTATTATGAAGAAACTATAGATTCATTAGAAGACATAGGAAGATATAAGTTTTCTGATTTAGAAGAGGTTTTAGAAGTATGTCCAGAATTATCAAAAGAGCATAAATTATTTGCTAAAAAAATTTTTCTAGAAAGGCAAAAAGAATTTTCAAAGGTATTAAAAGAATATGATCAAAAGAAAGATGAACAGATTAGATAGTAAAAATGAGGTAGATGAATGGAATATTTATATTTAAAGTGGATAGATTATAAAACAAATAAAAAATATTTGATAGGAGCGTTATTTAGAGATAAAGAAAAAAGAAAATATTATTTTAAAATGAGCAGAAAACATGTAGAAAAAGCGATAAAGGAAAAAGCGATATCTAAGGCATTACTCCCTTTTTATGATTTAGACAAAATATATGAAAGTGATGAGATTTTTGCTATTTTTAAAGTAAGACTTCCTAAAATTGAAAAATTTTCTGAAGATGAGCTAAAAGATTTTCTAAAAGACTTAAATATGAAAGAATATGATGAATTTGAATATCTAAGAAAAACAAAAGGTAGATTAGTTACAGATAAATTTATATTAGAAGAGGAGAAATAAAATGTATAAATTTCGAAATATTGATAGTTTTAGGCCTCAGGAATTTGAAGAAGTTGGAGAATTAAAGGGAAAAAGATGGTATATAGATGCACAGACAAATAGAAAGGGATTATTTAAACCTCAGAGACATGAATTCAAAGATAGAAAAGTTTTTTGTGCAAATCATTATGGTGAATTTGTGGGAAGTGTTATAGCAACAAAAGGAGGCAATGAAACTTGTAAAACAGAATTAGCTCACAATAACCAATATTATTCAAATATTTATAAAGAGAGAAATGGAGCCACTCCAGAAGAAAAAGATGGTTGCATAATATATTGTGAATTGGAAGAAGGAGATAATTTAGAACCAGGAGAAGTTACAATAGAAAAATTTAAAGAACAGAATAAAGAACTTTTTGAAGAGCTAACAAAAAATGATCAGAAGATAAGTAGAGCTAATGATAATATAGAAGTAATTTTGGCTTCTGTTGAATGTAGAGTAAGAGAAGGATACGAAGAAATGATTGGAGAAGGCTCAGAAGATTATATACAATCAAGAATATTAGTAAATAAAAAAAGAATAATTAATCAAATGGTATATGATTGTTTATATGGGAATTATGATAGGCATGATGAGAATTGGTCTATGCGTCTAAAAAGAAAAGGAAAAATAGATGTATATCCAATGTATGATAATGAAAGAGTACTAGGATTATATGAAAATTTACAGTTTATAGAAAATGCAATAAATCAAGGGAAAATTAAAGAAATTTCAGAAGAAAAATTTTTTTCAAGGATGATGGTACCAGGAGAAAAGAAAAAAAATTCAACTTATAAAGATGTGTTAGGCTATTTAGTAGACAAATATCCTGAAGAGACAATAGAAGCAATTAAAAGAGAAACACAAAGAATTACACCTGTAACTATAAGAGAAACTCTAGAAAATTGTGAAAGATTGCCACAAGAATATATTGAATTTGGAAGCAAAATGCATAAATATAGATATGATTTTGCAAGAGAGTTAGTAGAACGTAACAAAAAAAATATCAAGGAGGAACCACAGAAAAGAGAGATAAAGAGTATTATAGATGAAGAAAGATAAAGTTTTATAACAATGGAGGAAAAATTGTGGATACAAGTGAATTTGATATAAATGATGTGATGAAATATTTTTATGAAATAAGTAGTATTCCAAGAATGTCTGGAAAAGAAAAAAAGATTGCAGATTATGTCGAAAATTTTGCTCAAAAAAGAAATTTGAAGTATATAAGAGATATATATAATAATATAATAATAATTAAAGATGCAACAAAGGATAAGCAAAACAGTCAAAGTATAATTTTGCAAAGCCATTTAGATATGGTATGTGAAAAAGAAGAAAATAGTAATCATGATTTTGAAAAGGATGGGTTAGATATTTATATTGATGGTGATTATATAAAAGCAAAAGATACTACATTAGGAGCAGATAATGGTATAGGAGTTGCAATAATACTTGCAATATTAAATTCTAATAAAATAAGCCATCCAAAAATAGAAGCAATATTTACAGTGCAAGAAGAAACAACAATGGAAGGTGCAAAAAAAATAGATGTAAGTATGTTAGAAAGTAAGAAAATGATATGCTTAGATAATATGAATGAAGAAGAATTGTGGATTGGTTGTGCAGGAGCAAAAATTTTTGAATATGAAATAGAAGAGTGCAAACAAAAAAATAATATAAAAGACTCCACTTTGACCAAAATAGAAATAAGTGGATTTAGAGGTGGACATTCAGGAAAAGATATATCAAAAAATAGAGGAAACCCTATAAAGGAAATGGGAAATCTGTTAAAAATATTATCTCAAAAATACGATATTTGCCTAAAAAACATATATGGTGGAAGAAAAGTAAATGTAATACCAAGAGAATGTTATAGTGAAATATATATTAGAAATAAAGATTTAGACAAAATAAAAAAGGAAATAATAAATTATAAAAAAGCATTAAATGAAAAAATAAATGATAATGAAAATATTATAGTAGATATAAAGACAATCAACCAAAATGATGATTATGCTTTTGATACAAATGCTACTAAAAAGATTATCAAAATTATAGAAGAGATTAAGAATGGCGTATATTATAAAGATAATTACGACAATCCATTAGTTTCTCTAAATATAGGAAAAATAGAAAATAACAATAATAAAATAAAAATATCATTTTCTATAAGATCAAACAGAAGAAAAGTAGAGGAGAAATTAGAAGAAGAATTAAATGAAATTGTACAAGAATATAAAATAAAAGTGAAAAAAAGTGAACTAGAAGGATATGAGCATAAAGAAAAATCTATGTTTATAGAAAAATGTAAAATGATTTATAAACAATATTTTTCAATAAAACCAAAAGTAATAGATATGCATATATGTTTGGAAGCAGGCTTTTTTCGGAGGCAAGATACCAGACCTAGATTTTATTGCAATAGCACCTAATATATATGATGCACATAGTCCAAAAGAAAGATGTTCGATAAAATCATTATACAAAGTTTATAATTATATAATATTAATATTAAAAGAAATGTGATTTATTGACAAAGAGATATATCGGTGGTAATATATGTAATATTAAAAGTATTTAGTAAAAAGAAAGGAGTGCAACTATAATATTTGTGCAATAAGTTTTGAGAAACCTTATTTAACTTTAATTAATGATGCTCTAAGAAGGAGGAATTTGCATGAAAAATAAGATTATTATTAGAACCCCAAAAGACTTTAGTGATAATGAAAAGGATAAAATCACAATTCGGTGTCTAGAAATAGCTAATAAAGCTAATTTTCCTACATATTATCAAGATATGTATGATCATTTGTTTGGAAATGAATTTGCGGAATTGTTTTTTATAATTGATGAAAGCAAGGAAATCCAAGGGTTTGCCACATGTGATAACTGTATTAAAAAAAGTTATACTTATTTACATGGTATCATAATTCATCCATATATCCAAGGAAAAGGTTGGGGGTTAAAATTGCTTCAAGAAATCATAAAAAAAGACAAGAATGATTTTTTGACAGTAAGGACTCATAATCCGCGGATATACGAAATGATGGGGCAAGTAGCCTATAATGGATTAATATTTCCAAATATTACTTTTGCAGAAGTACCGGAAGAAATATGGGAGATAATATATTCACATCCTGATATGAAAGATGCTGACAAAGATTTAATTGTCAGAGGAGCATATCCAGATGAGAAGATAATGCAGACTGTAAAAGATAAGTCAATTAAAGACGTCATTTTTAAAAAACTTGAAAAAAATGATGCGCAAGTTATAATAGTATGCACAAATGTTGCTAATTAGGCATTCAAATTGAGAGCAGGGATTTAATATCCTTGCTCTTTTATTGAATAGGAAAAACAATGTTGCAATTAATAACTAAGAATAGTAATAATAAAAATAAATTTTTACTAATATGTAAATAAATGTATTGACAAATAAAACTCATAATGTTATATTTACCAATAAAGGAGAAGTGATAATATGAACATAGATTTTTCTAATATTGGTAAAAGATTACAAGAAACTAGAGTTGAAAATAATATAAGTCAAGCTAAAATGGCAAAGGATTTAAAGATTCCAATAAATTATATAAGTGATTTAGAAAAAGGTAGAGTAGATATACAATTAAAAAGATTTATAGAAATATGTAATTTCCTAAACATCTCTATATATGACGTTCTAAATGAGAAGAATGAAAATATAATGAAATATATGGATAAAGATTTATATGAATTGATTATTAGATGTAATATTGAAAAACAAAGATTGATATATAATATGGTAAAACTACTTATAAAAAATCAGGTTGTGTAACGGCTAGCTATCAAAAAAAGTCAAAATTTGACTTTTTTTTGGATTTATAGTATACTGTCCAAGTACTACTTTTTATAAAATATAAATTTTTTAAGGAGAAGGATTACAATGAAAACAAAAATGAATATAAAAAGCATTTTCGTTATGGCAATTATATCATTAGCTAGTTTGCTTTTTATAAATATCAGTTTAGCAGCTAATACAGGAACAATAAATGTAGATGTTGCTAATTTAAGAGAAACAGCAGATGCTGAAAGTAAAATCTTGGAACAAATTTCTTTGAATCAAGAAGTTGAAATATTAGGAGAAGAAGGTGACTGGTATAAAATAACACATAATCAAATTACAGGATATGTAAATAAAGAACTAGTTACTGTAAATTCAAATCCAGAACCTACAGAAGATAACAATCAATTAAATGAAAATAGTACAACAGAAAACAATCAAGTTAATGAAAATACTACAGAAGAAAGCAATACTACGTCAACAGAAAATACTAATGACATAGAATTGGGAGAATATAAAATTGCAGAGAATACAAAATTAAAATTAATACCATCAATTAATGCTACAGATGTAATTGAATTAAAAGCAGATGAAACTGTACAAGTAACAGAAATTATTAATGGATGGGTATGTGTAGAAACACAGACAGCAAAAGGTTGGTTAAGAAAAGAAAAAATAAAAAAGGATGAACCTGTGCAAGAAGAGCAACAAGTGGTACAAGAACCTGTTCAACAAACACCAATCAAAACACAATATACTAATTCTACTACTGTAAATGTAAGACAAGAAGAGAATACAACAAGTTCAATATTAACAACAATAGCATTAAATACAGAAGTACAAGTTTATAGTGAAGCAAATGGATGGAGTAAAGTAAAAGTTAATAATGTAGAGGGATATATTTCAACTTCATTATTATCAGATACTAAACAAGAAACATCAAGAAGTGAAGCAACAACAAGAAAATCAAGTAGTACAAAAACAAAGTCAACTAAAACAACATCAGCACAAACAACTGCTCAAGCAACAAGTGTACCAGCATCTAGTAATGGTTCATCAATAGTTGCAACAGCAAAACAATATTTAGGATATAAATATGTTTATGGAGGAAGTTCACCAAGTACAGGATTTGACTGTTCAGGATTCACATCATATGTATTTAAACAACATGGAATATCTTTAAGTAGAACAGCAGCAGGTCAATATGGTAATGGTGTTGCAGTAAGTAGAGCTAATTTGCAACCAGGTGATTTAGTAATGTTTGGTAAATCAGGAATAAATCATGTTGCAATATATATAGGTGGAGGGCAAATTATCCATGCATCAACTCCATCAACAGGTGTTAGAATAGATTCTTTAACTACAGGATATTATAATAATAATTATGCAGGTGCAAGAAGAATATTATAGTTGTAATTGGAGGCGATATAATAAAAAGGCCGATAGTAGTTATAGTTATAGGATATATAATAGGAATAATATGGGGGCTATACTTTCAATTTAGTATAGTCCTTTTGTATATCCTGATAACTTTAATGTATTTGTTAAAAAGAAGAATAAGACGAAAACATAAATTTAAATTAATATCAATGACCAGATATTTTAGATATATAAAACTGGTTTTAACTCAGAATGTAATTTTATTAATTATGATTAGTTCAATCATTTCAAACACAATTATTATGTTCCAAGAAGATAAATATGATAATTTATATAAAGAAGAAAAAATAAAAGTAGAAGGAATAATAGTGAGTAATACAATAGAAAAAGAATATAAAGATAAATATAAGTTAAAAGTTTTAAAAATAAATAGTTTGGATTTATATGAGAATACACAGATTTATATAGATGTAAAAAAAGAGATAGAACTAGATTATGGAGATAAAATAATATGTGAAGGAGAGTTTTCTAAGGGAAGTGAGCAAAGAAATTATGGCGGTTTTGACTATCAGTTATATTTGAAATCAATCAAAATATATGGAACTTTAGCGGTAAAAAAGTATACAAAAGTTTCTTCTAATAATGTAAATATATTAGAAAAATCTATAAATTCAATAAAAATCACAATAAATAAAAATATTGAGAGAATATTAGAGACAGAATATCAAGGAATAGTAAAAGGTTTGATTTTAGGTGATACCACAAATTTAGAAGAAGAATTAAAAGAAAAATTTCAAATAGCTAATATATCTCATGTTCTAGCCGTATCAGGAATGCATATTATATATATTGTGGTAGGAATAGAATTTATATTTAAAAAATTTTTAGGAAAACGAAATGTAAAATATTTAGTCATTTTTAGCCTGATATTTTATATGAGTATAACAGGATTTACAAGTTCTATAGTAAGAGCAGGGATAATGGGAATTATTAATGTAATTGCATTTTTAACTTATAGAAAAAAAGATATATGGACGTCAATTGGTTTTTCATTATTAATTATATTAATAAAAAATCCATATGCGATTACTCGGAGTAGGACTACAATTATCATATTTAGGAACTATAGGAATAATTATTTTCAATAAAAATATAAGAAACAATTTAGATAATTTAAAATTTAGAAAAAATAATGTAAAAATTAGAAAAAATAATAAATTTTCAAGAATAATAGATAATTTAAAAGACACTCTATCAGTCACTTTGTCAGCACAAATAATGATAATTCCACTTATGATATATCATTTTAATATGATAGGGATATATTTTATATTAACAAATATTTTAGTAAGTGTAATTGTTGGACCAATAATGATGTTAGCCATTATTTTTATAATAACATCATTTATAAATTTAGAAATTTCAAATTTTATTTCAATATTTTTATCAATAGGTATAAAACTTTTTGTTCAAATAGCTAATTTATCAGAGTTACCATTTTCAAAAATATATGTAGCAACACCAAGGATTTTATCAATTATTTTATATTACATATTTATTCTAATAATTAATCAGATATATGTAATTTACACAAGCAAATATATAAATTATACTCAAAAAAGAGTGAAAAATTTAATAGCTCTTTGTAAATATAAAATAAATCAAAAAAAGAGGAATTTGCAAAAAAAATTAAATAAAATTATTAAGGAAAAAGATATCAAAGAAATATATTTAAAGACATATAAAATTATATTCATAATGATATTAATTATAATATTTAATTGTTTAAATACAAATTTAGAAATTAATTTTATAGATGTAGGTCAAGGAGATGCTTGTTTTATAATTACACCTAAAAATAAAACAATATTAGTAGATGGAGGAGGAAGTACATCAACAACATTTGATATCGGAGAAGATACTTTATTACCATATATTCTAGACAAAGGATATGTGAAAATAGACTATGTATTCATATCTCATTTTGACCAAGACCATGTAGGAGGAATATTAAGCATTTTAGAAAATTTAAAAGTTGGAAAAATATATATTACAAAACAAGGTGAAAGTAATGAGAATTATGAAAAATTTTTTAAAATTATAAAACAAAAAAAATTAAATGTTCAAATTCTAGAAGCAGGAGATAAAGTAATGATTGATTCATTAACTTTTGATATATTATGGCCAATAGAACAAAAAATAAGTGAAAATATCTTAAATAATAATGCTATGGTTATGAAATTAAAATATAAGAATTTTAGTATGTTATTTACAGGAGATATAGAAAAAGTTGCTGAAAAAGCACTATTAGATACATATAAAGATAATTTAGAAGTTTTAAAAACAACTATTTTAAAAGTTGCACATCATGGTTCAAAAACTTCTACTATACAGGAATTTTTAGAAGAGGTGAAACCTAAGATTGCACTTATAGGGGTAGGAGAAAATAATATGTTTGGACATCCAAATAGTGAAGTGCTAGAAAGGTTAGAAAGTTTTCGGTGCGAAAATTTTTAGAACAGATCAGAATGGTGAAATAAAAATTAAAACAAATGGGAAAAGGATGGATTTGTCTATTCATATAAGAGAATAGAATATTATAATATAACTTTCGGATTTTCTCCTATTTAAGCATGTTGTTTTGATCTAATAGCTGTTATTGTATAAAAAATAAATGTATAAACAATAAAAAAAGGTAAATAATACTATAAAAGGATATTAAAGGTGAATTTTAGAAAGTTTTAGTAATTATTTTTGAAATTCAATTTAAACCATAGGAAGGAATGTAAATAAGTATGAGAAAAAGTATAATAATATCAGCTATTATAGTTTTATTTATATTGGGCACAGTAATAGGCGTACTTTTGTTAAAAAATTCTATTAAAGAGGAAGAAAATGTTGAAATATCAGAACAAGATAGTGAAGAGATTTTGGATGAATGCACAGATGAATATGAAAATATGTTACAAAATAATACTTTAGTAGAAGAAACGAGTACAGAAAGTGAGAAAATATCTCCTAATTGTTCAATTGTATTTAGAAGATATTATAAAGAATGTGGGCATACTATAGAACAATATTCTAGTATACCAGCAGAATTGGTAAATAAGACAGAAGAAGATTTACAACAACAATATGAAGGTTGGACAATAGAAGAGTTTTCTAAAAATCAAATTGTTTTGTATAGAGAATTTGATAGTGAGTGTGGGGAACATTATATTCTGAGAGAGAAAGATGGAAAAGTGGCAGTGTTTTTGAAAGTGGGAGATAGTGAAGAATTTGTTGAGGAAACAGATATTGCGACAGAATTTTTAACAGAGACAGATAGAGTTGAATTACAAAATGGGATTGAGGCTAATGGGAGAGTGGAATTAAATCAGTTGATAGAGGATTATGAATAAAACAGACAGAAGACAGAAGGGGCCAGTGCTGAAAATGTATGCGATTGAAT
>ERZ1643249.1831-NODE-1831-length-20696-cov-6.832033_pt1 | contig 20696 bp, 25 predicted proteins | sample MGYA00579263_ERZ1643249 | MGnify/ENA primary metagenome ERZ1643249 (study PRJEB29033, sample SAMEA4952264) | chicken gut metagenome | biome: Broiler Chicken; feature: Gastrointestinal Tract; material: Caecum | place: Ireland | collected 2018 | study: Broiler... | reverse complement strand
AATCAAAAATGACTTGTGGAAATAATATAAATTTTTGCTTATATACTGATAAAAAGTTTAACAAACTTCAAAAAATAATGTGGAAAATTTTATTAGGAATAGAAATTAAAGATGTAGAATAGTAATATTTTATATTTAATTGCATATAATATATCAAGGAGGGTAAATATTATGTGTTTTATAAAAAATGGTGATGATGAAATTGTAACTTACAAGGAAGGTATGGTATTTGAAGTACAAGAACACTACTATAATGACAAACTTATTGCTTATAATTTAGTTATGGGTAAACAATTAATAGAAAGTTATGATGAACCTGAAATAGCAATCGTAGCAATGAAAGAAGTTTTAAACAGAATATTTAACAAAGCAAGATATATTGATATAGAAAAAGTAAATATGTTAATAGAAGCATAGGAGGAAAAATGATAAACATAGATAGTATAAAAGAAAAATATCCAGCTTTATATAAATTCTTTAAATTGAATTTTGATGAACATTTTTCAATAACTTCGGGTGGATATAAGATTGATTATGACTTTAAAGAAGAAATTTATAAAGATTTAGAGAAAATAATGCAAGAGCAAGAAGATTCTTCATTTAAAATTAAAAAATATGAACTAGAAAAAATTCCAATGCTTGTAGCTTCAAATAAAGTTTTTAAAGATAAATGTAAAGAATTAAACGAAAAAGTTGAAAAATTAAGCAATCAAAATCAAAAAGATAAAAAAATAATGGAAGAATTAGCAAAATATATAAATAGATGCGACCATGAAACAATTTGGTGTTTGAAATCTAAATGTGACCAAAAATGTTATGAATGTATATTAGAAGATTTTTCAAAAAAATTCGAATAAGGTATTGACGATTTTAATACTTCATTATAAAATATATTCAGTTGATATAAAATTTTTAATTAATGTAGTGGCGGAATAGACAATTTGCGATTTATTCGTGAGTTGGTAAAACTAAATGATATTTTTGAGGTGCTATTAGACCAGTAATACTGGATATATTGAAGAATCGGCTAAAGTTAAATGGGTATGCGGAGCCAACAGCCTTAAATTATTAAATAGTAATAGTAGACGCTGAGGTGTATCGGAGGTTGCCTTAAAAGGCAATAATTGAATTTGTAGTCTTATACCAGGAGAAATCATCGGCACTAGAGTATAAAGGCATATTAGGTGCAAATCCTAATCTACATTTGATAATTTAACGATACTAGATAAGTTAAATTGGTAACACGAAATAAGTTTTCTTTTGTATTCAACTCTGTAAGAAGAAATTTAGAAGAAATTTAAGAAATTAATATCTTTCTAGCAAATTATAAAAATATGTAGGTTGCTATTCTAGTTAAGCAATATATATGTCCTTGGTGTAACGGAAGCATATCGGTCTCCAAAACCGCTGGTCTGAGTTCAAATCTTAGAGGATGTGCCAGAGGCTGGGTAGCTCCCAGATAAGAGTTGAGTATGATAAGAGGTAAAGGACTCCTCCGAAAATAAAATCAAAACTTTCCTTTTATATATAGCGTGATGGTAGCAGTTGGCAGCTCGTTGGGTTCATAACCCAAAGGTCGCTGGTTCGAGTCCAGCTCACGCAACCACAATATGCTAGATATTGGACCTCACTTTCTCAAAGTAGTCGAAGTAGAAAAGTATGTAATTATTTTGTCCATTAGCCTCAATCTAGCAGAGGCTAATAATTTATATTTGGGGATGGTGAAATCGGTATCACAAGGGACTTTGACTCCCTAATTGTTAGTTCAAGCCTAGCTCCCCAAGCCAAAGAGGAGGTAATTATGAAAAGAAAATTTGAATTTGTAGAAAGAGTTTCAAAAAATAAAGAAGATGAAGTTAAGATATGTAAAAGACTTCCAGAGAGAAGCACAAAAAAAAGTGCTGGATATGATTTCTTTGCAATGGAAAATATAATATGTAAAAGTCACGAAATAACAATGATACCTACTGGAGTAAAAGCAAAATTTCCTGATGATGAAACTTTATTATTATTTAACAGAAGTTCTAATCCAAAGAAAAAAGGATTAATTATTTTGAATGGCGTTGGAGTAGTTGATGCTGATTATTATGGAAATTCAGATAATGATGGAGAGATTGCAGGATTATTCTATAATATGAGAGATGAAGATGTTGAAATAAAATCAGGTGAGAAAATAATGCAAGGTATATTTATAAAATATGCAATAATAGATAATGACAATGCAGAAGGTGAAAGAATCGGAGGCTTTGGTTCTACTGGAAAATAGTGTATTAAATAAAGGGTTTATAAAATAGGCACTCCTTTATATACATTATAAATTTTATATAATCCTTTTATTTAAAAGGAGAAACAATGGAAAAAAGTTTAGAAAAAGATTTTCAAGAAAAATTATGTACTTTATGTATTAATACAAATTGTGAAAAAAATATTTTTTATAAACAAATAGGCAATAATTTAAAACAAATTTATTGCCCAGATTATAAAACAACCCCTAAAAAGGTTTCCAAAAGACATATAAGAGAATCAATTTTAGACGAAAAGGATATAGTTAAACATATATTAATGATGTAAAGATAGCTTATATGCTATCTTTTTTTCAATTGGGAGGAATAATGAATAGAGATAAAATATTAAGAATAATACCTAAACCTACTAATACAGAGGTAATAATTTATGATACAAGTCTAAAAGATTTATTAGATGTAGATGTTTTTAAAGAATATAAAGAAGAATTTAATAATTATATTTCTAAAAAACAGCAATATGATATCTTACAAGAAGAAGTTCAACAATACTTAAATACTATAAATAAAGCATATTTATATAATACCTCTTGGGATGAAGGAGATTATATAAATATGATAAGAAATGAAAAGAAAACATATTCAACTATGTATAGTGATATAAAAAAAATAGAAGATAAAATTAATATTTCAAAAAAGAAGCTAAAAACAATAGAAGAAAAAATTAATTTACAAAAAATCAAAGACCAAAAAAAAATAGAAGAAGAAAAACAAAATATAGATGATAATATTGAAAAAAATAAAAATCAATATTTTCAAATAAAAAATAAATTAAATGAATATAAAAATGATATTCAATATATACAAGATAGAATAGAGGAAGTAAATAAAGATAAAACAATAATCTTAAAAATGAAAGAAGATTTAAACAATGATATATTTGTTTGTGAATATTGTGGTAGTAAAATAAAATCACATAGTAGCAATTCTCGTATTGTAAATCGAATAGAAAATAATTTATTAAACAATACTAAACAATTAGATAGCTTAAACCAAAGAAAAGAAAAAGCCGAATTGGAAATTGCTTATTTAGAAAATGAATTAAGAAAAATAAAGCAAGAATTAAATAATGATATTGAGTTTAAGAAACAAGGCAAAGATATATATATAAAGAAATCAATTGAGGTTTTAAAATTAGAAGGTTTAAAATCTGAAACGATAAATTATATTTCTAATTTAGAAAAGTCTTTAAAAAACCAACCTCATTATAATTCTAATAGGTTTAATGAGATAAAAAATAAAATTACTAAATATGAATTAAGTTTAGAAAAATTACAAAAAATAAAAATTGCTAAAAGTAATATGCAAGAAAAATTAAATCAATATAATTCATTAAAAAAAGATTTATCTAATATAGAAGTTAAGTTAAGAAATTATGTTAAATTTATTAGCATATATTATAAAATATGTGAACAAAAATTAAATAATTTTATAGGGAATAATATAACTTTTAAGTTATATTCTATTGATGAATATGAAATAAAAGAAGCTCTTAAGATATATTATAATAAGGTTGAATATGAACTTCTAGATACAAAAGCACAAGAAAATGTTGATAAGATTCTTGGAAAAATTTTGTATGAAAATATTTAAAAAGTCATTGACTTTTATTCTTATTATTATTATAATAATAATATAAGAGAGGAGGGAAAAAATGGAAGAAAATTCGGAAGTTAGAGAATTATTGCGAAAATATAAAATACCTTATAGAGAATTATTAGAATTTATACCTAATTTTAAAACAACTAATAGGATTTCTGACGAACTAAGTAGACCTCTAAATTCTGAAAGGGAAAAAGTGTATTTTTTAGCAATAAAAAAAGTAATTGCAAAAAGAAAAAAAATCTATGATGAATATTTATAGTTAGGAGGTAAAAATGAGAATAAGTAAATTAAATATTAAAAATACTTATGGTATTTCACAATTTGAGTTAGGTGGAGAATCTGTTGAATTAACTGGAAGTAATGGTACTGGTAAGTCATCTGTTATAGATGCAATTAGATTGGCTTTAACTAACAACAGTAAAAGAAAATATATTATAAAAAAAGGAGAAAATGAAGCTAGTATCTATGTAGAACTTGATGATGGTACTACTATAAACAGAAAAAAGAGAAGTGACAAATCTGATTATAAATCTATAAAAGATGGAAATGGAAATGAAATAAATAGTCCTGAATCATTTTTAAAAGATATTTTTACTCCATTACAATTAGAGCCAGTTGAATTTTTAAGTATGTCTGAACAAGAGCAAAACAGAATATTATTAAACCTAATAAAATTTGACAAAGATAAGAAAGAATTTATAACAGAAAAATTTGGAGAATCAATTAATTGGGTAAATTATGATGATTCCATTTTAGAAATATTAAATCAAATACAATCTAAAGATGGTGCATATTATCAAAATAGAGAAGAAATCAACAGAAATGCAAGAAATGGATTAGCAATCATTAATGATATTGCAAAAGATATTCCAGAGAACTATGATGCAGAGAAATGGAGAAATTATACTTTATCTGATAAATATGAAGAATTAAACAAAGATAAAAATTATAATGAAAAAATTGATAGGTCCATTGCTTATAAAGAAGATTATAATAATAAGATAAAACAATTAGAAACAGTTGAAAGTAATACTTTATTACAAATAGAACAAGACAAAGCAAATGAGAAAAATAAAATCAATAATGAAATTCAAGAATTGAAAAATAAAATTGAATTATTGCAAAAAGATTTAGAAAATGTAGATAATAGATATTCAACAATTATTTCTGAAACTAAATCAGAAACAATAGCAGAGAAAGCTAAACTAGAAGAAAATATCAAAATTGCAAACGAATGGGCTTCTAAAGAGAAAAAAGATACAGATACATTAGAAGAAGAATTAAAAGTTGCCGAAAGTATGAAAGGTCATTTAAACGAATATGATAGAATGAAAGATATGCAAGAAAAAGTAAAGAAATTAAATGAACAAAGTGAAGAATTAACTAGAAAAATTGAACTTGCAAGAAATTTACCTGGTCAAATACTAAAAGAAGTAGAAATACCTGTAAAGAATTTAACAGTTGAAAATGGTATTCCTTTAGTAAATGGATTACCAGTTGGCAATTTAAGTGAAGGTCAGAAACTTATGCTATGTGTAGATATAGCATTAAGCGATTCTAATACTTTAAAATTAATCTTAATTGATGGAGTAGAAAAATTATCTGAAGCTAATAGAAAAGAACTTTATAGAATATGTAAAGAAAAAGGATTACAATATATTGCTACACGAACAACAAATGATAATGAATTAAAAGTAATTGAAATGGAGTAACAATGCAAGAAATGACGAAAACACTTTAAATATTATAGAATTATAGAGAGAGGAGGAATAAAATGAAAAGTCCAAATGTAGGAGAAACAATAGGAATTGTAAGACGATTAGACGATTTAGGAAGAATTGTAATTCCTATGGAATTAAGAAGAACATTAAACATTAAACAAAGTGATGCATTAGAAATATTTGCAACTAAAGATGGTATTTTTATTAGAAAAATGATGGGAGAAAATTAATATGTTTAAATTTTGGAAATTATTAGAGAAAAGAGAAAAAATCTTTTTATCATTTATGATTTTATTTACTATTTTTTTAGCTGTTATGTCTATAATAGATAAAGATATTATGCTTTTTCTAGTTGCACTTTTGCTTTTCTCTAATATATTAGCATTTTATGTTACAGATGTATATAAGATTTTTTTAGATGAAAGTTATGAAGAAAATGAAAAAGCAATTAATCTTATTGAAAGTTTAACAAATGATAACATAGAGCAACAAAAGCAAATAACAGAATTAAAAAGAATGTTATCTAAAGTTAAAGCTAAGAAAAAGAATAAGGAGGGAAAATGATTCTAACATCCGAAAACTATTATAGTAAAGAAGCTGATTTAGAATATATGTCAGTATCACAATTCAAATTATTTGAAGAATGTGAAGCTAAAGCATTAGCAACAATACAAGGTCAAGAAGATGCAACATCAAAAGTAGCATTTTTAGAAGGACAATTTTTTGAAGCATTAGTTGCGGGAGATAAAGACTTTTTTATGGCAAAGCATCATGAAGAACTAATTTCAAGTAGAGGAACAACAAAGGGTGAACTAAAAGCTAATTTTAAAGATGTTTTAAATGCTGCTAATAAATTCAATGAACAAAAGTTTTTCAAAGATATAATAGACAAATGTGAAAAACAAGTCATTCTTACTGGAGAAATTGAAGGAATAAAAGTTAAATGTGCATTAGATTTGTTTGATAAAGAAACTAATTCAATTTATGATATAAAATGTATGTCAGACTTTAAAGACCAATGGAGCAAGAAAGATAGAATGTATATTTATTGGTATTATCAATATAATTATGATTTACAATTAGCAGTATATAGAGAATTAGTAAGACAAAATTTTGGAGAACCAAAAGAAGTCGGATTAATTGCTGCTACTAAAGAAAAGACACCAGATATTGATGCATTATCTTTTGATTTAGTTTTACTAAATATGGAATTAGACTATTTTAAAAGTAAAATTAAACATTATGATAATATAAAAAAAGGTATAGAAAAACCAGAATATTGTGGTGAATGTGATTATTGTAAAAAAATGAAAACAATATCTTGTTTTAGGAGGATAAACTATGAATACATTTGATTTTTATGGTTGGCTAATGCAAATATATAAAGCTGAAACTGAAAAAGAAAAAATATTTATTTATGACTTAAATAGACAGTTATTAAATAGTGAAATAGATTTAACAGATAATGAAGAAGTATTTAACTATTATGAAAGTAATTTGAAACCCAGAAACAATGCTGAATATAATGAAATTTTTAATAGTTTAAAATTTGATTATAAAAATTATGAAAGGAATTAAGAATTATGGATAAACAAAGTTTAATAAGTATTTTTGATACTGCTAAATTAACAGGAATGGATATAGCTGTTGAAGTTACAGTACCAGGACAAGAAACTACTGAAGTTATTGTAAATAGAAATGAGAACCTAGACAACAAGCTTGAATTTTATAAAAAAGCTTATGATGAAAATTGCGTTCATTGTATGAACAAAGAAGTTAGAATAGTAAATGCTTGGTGTGTAAATTTCTTTAAAATGTATGATAAACAAACTGGAGAATTATTTGATTCTACTTCTTATACTAAGGAGGTTTAGTATGGGATTAGGAGTTTTAATAATAGGAAAATCTGGTAGTGGTAAAAGTGCATCTTTAAGAAACTTCAAAAAAGGTGAAGTCGGAATAGTAAATGTTATATCTAAACCTTTACCATTTAAAAATGATTTACCAACTGTAGATACAGACAGTTATGCAGATATTGAAAAAGTTTTTGAAAAATCAAAAGCTAATTCTATAGTTATAGATGATGCAGGTTATCTAATAACTAATAACTTTATGAAACAGCACTCTAATGTTGGTGGTGGAAATGCAGTATATAATTTCTACAATGATATGGCTGATAAGTTTTGGAGATTAATAGAATCAATAAAGGAATTGCCTAAAGATAAGATTGTATATATAATAATGCACGAAGATAAAAATGACTTTGGAGATATTAAGCCTAAAACTATTGGTAAAATATTAGATGATAAAGTTTGTATTGAAGGTATGTTTTCAATTGTTTTACGAAGTAAGAAAGTTGATAAAAGTTATTATTTCTTTACACAAGCAACTGATGGAGATGTTGCAAAAACACCTATGGGAATGTTTAATGATTTATATATTGACAATGATTTAAAATTAGTTGACGATACAATAAGAGAATATTATAATTTAAATAATAAGGAGGAAAAATAATTATGAAACCATTTAGTGGATATGATGAAGTAAGAGTAAATAATTTTGATGGAGAATCAATTAAAGTAGGAGGACATTATTGTAAAATATTAGATGTAAAAACTGAAACTTATGTTAATAAGGAAACTCAAAAACCTTTCCAACAATTAGTTTTAAAAATTGATATTTGTGAACCAGATGAACAAGCTGGATTCTATCAAAGAAAATTTGAAAAGAGTGCATTAGAAAATGCTATGGAAGCAAAATGGAAAGGATTTTATAAAATTACTATACCTGAAGATGATTCTGAAGATAGAGTAAAATCTAATTTCAAAACATTAACAACTTCAGTAGAGAAATCTAATCCAGGTTATAAATGGACTTGGGATGAAAAAACATTAATTGGTAAAACATTTGGTGGAGTATTCGGACTAGAAGAATTTGAAATACCTAATGATGGAAAAGTTATCACTTTCTGTAGATGTAGATTTATCAGAAGTACAGAAAAAATATCAGAAGTTGGTATTCCTAAAGTAAAATTATTAGATGGTTCTTATAAAGATTATGAAGAATACATTGAAGAAAAGAAGCAAGGTAATCATGGAGATAGCTATGAAGGACCAAATGAAAGCAAAGCTGAAGAAAGTAAAATAGATGATGGAGATGAACTTCCATTCTGATGATTACATCTTGACTATTTTAATCTCTTCCTATATAATATATAGGGAGAAAGATAACCAGTAAAGACAATACTTTATATTACTTAAAAATAAAAAAGCCTTAGAATTGATTCTAGGGCTTCATTTTTTAACTGTTTTTCGATATTTTTTATACATCTATCGATTCAGCATATTTATCTAAACTTTTTAGAAAATCATAAGCATTTTCTATTGTCATAGCTTCATCATAAGGTAAATTTATATATTCAGTATGTATAAATATATTAATTCCTTGATTTAATTGTGATTGTTCTTCTTTTGTTAATTCTCCTTCATTAGCTTGCTTTTTTTGTAATTCTTGATATTTTTTTTCTTTTTCTCTTTGATTTTCATTAGTATATGAACTAACTTCAATAGTATTAGAAATATTAGTAATTTTATTTAAACTTGTAATTCTATGATAATTTACAATTACTCCATTATCTAATTCAACTTCTTTCTGTAAAGCCATATATCCTTTCCTCCTTTATCTATATCCTATTACTTTATATATTCTATTATCATTATATGTATTTATTTCTATTTCATTAGAACTTCTTAAGGAAATTCCATAAGAAAATGAAACTGTTATGGATGTTCCTGAAATTCTTATTCTTTTACTATATAAACTAGCTGTTATACTATCACTATAAGAAGTTGTTAATTGAACATCTTTATTATTCGGTTCAAATATTCTATTACTTTCATAATAAGCACTACCTTCTCTATTAGAAAAAATTTCTAATACTTTAAAGTTAGCCGCACTTTCAGATAATGTAATTGTTCCCGTTGAACCAGAAGCATTATTATATAATTGCTTAGCTGAAAATACATCTTCAGTTGAGTTAGCAACTATTTTACCATTTACTTGTAATGCTGCATCTATATCTTCATTATAAGGACTTAATATTGCAATACCATTTCTTGAAAAAGCATATAGTGGAATCCCTGAAGTCATTATAATTGCTTTAGTATATGAACTTAATTCATCACTAATTATAATTCTAAAATCATAACTGTTTTGCCTATTAAATCCTTCTCCCGCTAAATCTCCTTGTATCTCTATAGTTTGTGAATATGAATTTCCAGAAAGATTAGGTGTAAGAACAGTTTTTCCATCTATCCATGTATTAGAAGTTGTTTGCTTATATTGATATTTAATACTTTTTATAGAATTATTTTTTGTGCCAAAATTATTATTCCATATATATCCATCATATTTTAATGTTACTCTTTGACCTACTCCACCATCACTTCTATTTAATGTTATATTTCTAATATTAATATTTTCATAACTAATATATTTTGTAGCTGTAATTGATTTAGATGTACTATTATTTCTTGAATCTATTGCATATACTATTAAAGTATTGTTATCAATATTAGCAAGTTCAATATTAACATCTGCATTAGAATTATAATTTGCATCTTTAGTTTTTGTACCAACAGAAAGTCTATACTTTTTCATAGTAGCACTATTTCTAGCAATTGCTTTATTAGCTGTACTAATTGTAACTTTTACTGAAGAATGATTTTTTATTAAGTATTGATTATTTCCTGTCAAATTTACAGTTTTAGAATTAGAATCTAAATATGTAAAATTATTAAATGTTGGATTACTATTTGTTACAAAAAAATTAAAAGAACCATATTCATAATATTCTTTATTATTTTGAATAGTAATCAATGAATAAGATGCTGTTCCACTATTACTATTTGGAATTAATTTATATAATGAATTAGAATCAGGTGTTATAGTTTTAGATGTTCCAGTAACAACTCCATAATCTGTTATAGTAACTCCTGAAGTTTCTCTTAATCTTAATTTTAATTGAGCTCCACTTGGATTATTCCATTTTAATGTTTGTGAACTTCCTATATTAACATTAGGTACAGAAATGAATCTTGCAATATCAAAAGTAGTAAAAGATATTTGATTACTTTCAGTATATAAACCACTATCTTTTCTTTGACATCTTATTTTTAATGTATATTTAGTATTAGGCTCTAAGTTAATTATATTAAAAGTTCCACTTTTATTATCACTTGCTACTGATTCTCCATAAGTTGCACTTCCTATCCATGACCCTCCATTTAAACTATATTGAGTTTCATATCTAGCATGAGATACGGACCATTTAACAATTACTTTATTAACTTGCTTTGTCTGAATACTAAAACCTGTAATACTTAAATATCTAGCAATTTTATCTAATGTTACTGTTTGGCTTCCATTAACAGTAGCACCAGCCATAGAAGTTCCAGATGGTCCATTACAATATCCACTTATTCCACAGCTCCCAGAACCATCATCATTATGAGGAACATTATATTTAGTAAAAGATTTCATTGTTATCCAGCTACTACTTACACTTGTATGTACACTAAAACTTTGTTCTTGTCCTCCAATATTTAAAGAACCATTCCAAATACCAGTTGTTGTATATCCATCATTTCTTCTAATTTGTATTTCAGCCCAAACATTAGAAGTATTGGCATTACTTCCATTAGAACTAGAACTCCAATTTATTCTACCTTCAAGATTTGCTTTGTTACTGCCTAATTTTATAGTTCCACTTGCCATTATAATCTCCTTTCATTAAGTTAAAGTTCCCCATACTTGATTACCTACTTTTTGTTGTAAAACTCCTGTAATTTCTGCTTGGGTTCTAACAATTGCATTTTCTGCATTTATACCTTTATCAGTTGCTTCCATTACAGCTTGATTAGTAGCTTTATTAAATGTTCTATTTCCATCAGAATCTATCCTTGTATATGTATTAGTTTTATCAGAATCAACTCTTATACCTTGACCAATAGAAACAGTATTACTGGTTGTTTCATTTATATTTTGAGTCCATGTTTGTTTATTTACACCTACTATTAATATTAAATCACTAATATAACAACAATTATTTGAATCTGAAATAAACTCTATTCTAAAATAATTATCTAATATTTCTAATTGTCTTTCAATTGTTCTCCAAGACATATCTGTTAATTCAATTTCAATATCATCATTAATTTTTACTTTACATACTGCTGCTTCTAATAACTTTTTATAATTAAATGATATATTATAGTATCCATTCTTAAGTCTTAATATTTCTTGCATAATTGAACCATTTTGTAAAAATATTGCATTTTTAGATATATTATTTTGTTGTATATCAGTATCTGTATAACCTTTTATAGTTCCTTCCCAATATTCATTTTCAAAAATTCCAACAGAATTTCTTAACAAATTATTTCCTCCAGAACTTTTTAATTCATTTTTTAATCCATTCATTGTAATTTCTAAATTTTCTATTGTTTTTTGTTGTGATAAAATAGTATGATTTAATTCATCTACGGTAGTATTAAAATTAGTAACAATTGCTTGTATGCCTTCATCTGTTTTTATTAAATCTGCTTTAGTTTGACTTATTGTATTTCCTATTTGATATAAATATTGATTTAAAGATTGACCATTATTAAAAATATCTACTATTTTATTAGTTGATAATGTTCCGTTATTTATTGAATTAGTTGCAGATACTGTTTTTTTAAATATATCTGTACTATCTAAAGTAATATCACTTAACACTATTTCAGCATCTGAATTATCCCATAATTTATGAGTATATTCTATAACTCTTAATTGCTCTATATCTCCAGAAATAAATTGATAGTCAATAACATCTACTATGTCATTTAAACCTATTATCTCTTGTTCAAATCCAACTACTTGATTTAATAATATTGTTTTAACATTTAGCTCTTTACTTGGCTTACATAAATCTTTTAGTTTTCTTTCTCCCCATTTTTTTAATTGAATAGGGTCTGTTATATCTGTATTATTTTCTATTCCTTGTAATTTTGAAGAAGTATAAGTATAATTTGTTAACCATTCACTACCACCATTTATAGATTTTATATTTAAACCACCTTCACCTAAAGGACATAATTCTGTAATAATTTTATTATTATATATTTTTTCTAATGATTGCATATTTTTTTGATAACGAACTTCAAAGCCATCATAAGGTAAAAATTTAGTTTCATCTCTATGTTCTATTATTTTACTAACTGAATCTATTACTAATATTCCGCCCCATATTTCTTGAACTTTTAATATATTATTATATATATCTACTTGGTCAGTTTCAAAATCAAATTCACCTTCTACATCACAAACTCCAGTAGTCCATCCAGTTCCATATAATAATGCATCTAAAACATAACCAGATGTTCCTTTTAAATGAGTAGAATTAACTAATTCTCCATTATTTTTTAATTCAAGATTTCCTTTAGATAAAATTACACACATAAAAGTATCTATATTTTCAAATCCATCCTCACTATTCCAAGCTTTTACATATCTTCTTTCTAATAATTTTTGTCTTTCATAAGCTATAACCGAAACTAAATCTTCATTATTTTCATTAACATCCGAAGTAAAACATCCATCAAAATTAGTTGAAAAAACTTTGTTGTCTGTATAATATAAATTCTCTGCATTATTTATTTGTTGCCATTTCTGACTTTTTAAACTTAATGAAAAGCTAAAAGTGGATTCTGAATTTTGCAAATCATGGATTTTAGGATTTATTATAGTATCTTCATCATCCTTATTAAATACTGCTAAAAGTGTTTGATTCTTATCTAGCACATAAACATTATCATCTATTTCTGTTTTATCATAATATAAAAATTTCAATATAGGTTTTACTGTATTTGTAGTATATATATGATTTATGCCATTATACATTTCAATATAAGACAATTGAGCTAATATATTTTTTTGTTCTTCTGTGTATTTTAATAATTTAGGCTCATCTAATTTATAATATACCTTTGCTCCAATAGTCAAACTTCCTGTAGAACTTATATATTCAGTAGTAATTTCTTCATTATTGTAACTATCTATTTTATTCCATATATGTACTTCAAACCCATTTCTTATATCTATATAGTCACCTGTTAATATTTCTTTTTGTAATGGTAATATAAATTTTCTAAATTGATTTTTAGTTTTACTTTCAACTACTATATTAATATTCCCACTTACAGTTAATATATTAGAACCTTCTTTAACATGATAACCCATAATAGTTTCTAAAATTCCAATATTATTCTTTACATTAATATTAATATCATTACTTAATTGTATTTTTTTTAGTCTTTTTTGCATAATTATTCTCCTTTTATAAGGTTAAATCATACCAAGAAATAGATACATTTTTGGGATTATCTATTCCACTTAATACTTTTAATTCATTTGTTCCATTTATTATTTTAGGAAATTGATGATTATAATATCTCATTGCATTTATTTTAATCCCATCTAAATTCACTAAAACTACCGTTGAATTATTAGAATCTATTTCTAAACTTTCGCCTTCTAAAATTGTATTATCATATTCAATAGCATAGTCATTTAATGAAATTATAGGTTTTAATGCTGGACCTTTTATTACACATTTAAATCCAGTAGGTTCTATTGTATTACTTTCTATTATACTATTTCCATAAATAATCTTTTCTTTAATATTATAAGCAAAAGGCTTAGAAGACTTAAAAGGTAATGTGAATTTTAAAAATTTAGGATAGTTTTCTTTGCTTAAAAGTCCATTATATTTAATCTTATAAAACTTTTGTGCTAATTCTAATGCAAAAGTTTCAGTATTATTTTTTATTGAATTACAAAATTTAGTTAAAAATTCTTCCTGATTCAACTTTTCTTCTGGCATCAAGTTATCTTCTGTATATAACACTAATTCAAAACTTAAAGGATTATATGTAGTATTTAATGGAACATCTCCATCTCTTCCTGCTATAATAGCAGAAGTTTCTAAAGCTTCTGGCATAGAAGGAATTAAACTTTCACTAATTGAACATAAAAAGCTTATATTTTCATTAGGAAATACTAATTTCCCATTTTCTGATAAATAAAATCTAAAATCATTTACTATTTTATCATAAAAAACTTTAAAAATAGGAGAAATTTCATCCGTACTATATAGATAATTTATTCCTTCATATAAATAAAGATTATTTAATTGTTCTAATATTTGTGTTTGTTCCTCTGTACATTCTATTAGTTCTGGTGTTTTTAATATATAATAAATCTTAATTGGATTTCCTGATTCATATAATTCTTTAAGTTTAGTTTTAAAGTCTGCTAGTGATTTTATTTTATCTGTTACAATCATCAAGCTGTAATCAGGATATAATCCATTTGCTATTCCTTCTATATTTAATGCATCTGATTGTGCAACTGTAATTTGTTTAAAATGTGTACAAAATATCTGTGAATTTAATATATTTAATTTATCTGATAATGTTTGACTCCATTGATATTTAGAAAAAGTATCAGTTATCTTTGCAGTCCATGTCTCACTATCATTTCCAGTAAGACTTAGTTCTTTAATATAATGTTTTTCATACCATTTTTCATCTTCTTTAACAAATATGTCAGAATAGTTATCTATTTTATAAAATGATTTCTGTAGTGGTAAATCATATATATTACCTTTATGTTCTACAATATTAGTAGCACTATTATTAATTTCAACTTGAATGTCTACAGTCAAATTGCAAGTTGTTCCAGCAGTCCAAACTTGTGCTCTATAAAAGTATTCATCAGATGCTAGTGTTATTGTTTTTGTAAATTTAGTATTGTTATAGCTTCCTTTTCCCATTGGATTTTGAACTTTATATGTGTTTTTGTTTGAAGAAAAGATTATATCTACATAATTATCTCCTGTAACTTCCCCATTTATTAAATAAACGAATGTTACTGTTTTTCCGCTTAAAAATTTATTATTAAATATTGTCCCATTTCTATTTACTAAATAAAAATCTGGATTAATAATAGTTATTCTACTTTTTTCATATGTAATCCCATGTTTAGTTTGGCTTTCAAATTCTAACAAATTCTTGTTACTATGTAATATTTTTATACTTCCTTGATTGTATGGACTATAAGATGTTGCTACTTCTCCTTTTTCAATCTTTAAATTTGTAAACTTTATTTCATTATTTGTTCCAGCATTAGTTCTACAATCTATTTTATTGCAATTATCTGGTACAGTAAAAATAAATCCATTTTGATTAGAATATTGTCTACTAATAAAAGTATCTCCATTATAATAAGTCATTCTAACAAAGCCCTGATTGTTTTTCTCATACGACATAATATATTTTTTGCTATCTGGAATTATTATTTGTTTATAAAAATCATTTGTGCCAGTATCAGCGACCTCATTTCCACTATCATTTATTATTGACGTAACTTTTTCTACTGTGTCATCAAAAATATTTATATTATCTCCAACTGCTTCTACTTCACTTGGATAATCTAGGCTAGGACTTACACCATATTGCTCATAATCTTTTTTTTCTGTTCCTTTTACAATCATAGGTTTAAATACTAAGTTATTAACTGTAATTCCACTCCATACCATAAGTCTAATTGGTACAATTGTATCTTGCTCTAATTTAAAAGATTGACCTTCTCCAAAATCTCCTAGTCCATATCCCATTGCCTGAATACAATATTTATTATCTTCAGCTCCAGAAGGACTTCCTGTTAATATATAATCTCCAGCTTTCAAGCTAACCTCTTGCCTATAAAAAGAATTATCTGTTGCTGTTCCTTTTACAGTTATAGTCCCATCTTCATTTTTTGTAAATGTTACTCCATTTAAAACTGTACTTTCAAATGGCGGAAGTATATTATATCCCTCTCTAGTAGCTTGATAACTATTTCCTTGAGATATAACCTGTGCTTTCATATTTTTAGGAACATTTACGCTAATCTCTTGACCTATTATTTCACCAATCATTTTATTCTCTCCTTTACTTAAATTATACCATAAAAAAAGTATAAATACTATTAATATTTATACTTTTCTGGGAATACTATTCTTAATGCTTCGTCAACTGAATGAGCAAATCCAGCTAGTGCATTACTTTCTTGCATAGCTTTTATGAACTTTTTTTGCTCTGGTTTTATTACACCATTATCGCATTTAACTTCAATATAAAAACATTTTCCGTCAATATTTCTATGACCTTGCAAATCAGATTGTCCAGGAAATCCAATTCTAATTTTTTCTCCATAGGGTGTATAAAATAATCCACTATTTGTTCTATGAACTTTGCATCCTCTTTTACATAATTCTATTATTATAGTATTTTGAAGTATTGTTTCTTTTTTCATTTATCAAACCTCCTTACAGGAGTTTTAAATGCTTTTTCTATACTCCAATTATTCATTATTCTATATCTTAATTCAGTAGAACTTATATTAATCGGTAAAATTCTACTCCATTCTTCTAATGTTTTTCTTTCTCCATTATATATTATTATATGATTATTTCTTCGATTATTATTTTGCTTTCGCATATTAACCCATCTGCAATTATTAGGTTCATAGTTTCCATTTACATCTATTCTATCTATTGTTAATGTATCATTATATCCATTAGCCATAGCCCAATTATAGAAATTAATAAAACCATTATCTTTATCTAACCATTCTTCACATACTTTTATTCCTCGTCCACCGTAATTCTTATAATTTTTATTATTCTCATTGCAACATCTTGTTTTCATATTAACCCATGTTTCATATATTCTAGTATGCCTTAAATTATGTTTTGTTTGTCGTTTCACTTTATTAGAAATGATTTCTTTTTTCAAACAGCCGCAACTTTTGGTATGATTAGATTTTAAGTGTCCTGAACTCACAATTACTATATTACCACAATCACACTTGCATTTCCAAAATGTTGTTTGTTTTTTTATATATGCAAATTCTAAAACTAATAATCTATTGAATTTCTTCCCTGCTAAATCAATAAAATTATGACTTTTCATATCTGATACTTTAGTTTCTGCTTTACCCATTTATAATCTCCTCTAAAGTTTCTTTAAAATTATTTTCCAATTTACTTTCTACATCTTGAATAACTATTGTATCATGTCTACCTGCAAAAAAATACCATTTTACTTCTTCTTCAGTTCTAAAAAATATTCTTATATTATTAATCCATATTTCCTTAGTCCATTTTATTATTTTACAATCTATTGAATTTTTTCTTAATATATAACCAATACGATTAAACCAATAATTTAAAGTATTTCTATTTATAAATATTAAAGCTTTTTCCGTTTCCATTAAATATCTCCTTCAATTTTTCATATCTTTTGTGACTACATTCTTCACATATAAAATTCATAGATATTTTTCCAGTTTCACTATTCAAGTCAAAATCTGGTACAAGTCTATTAATTTCTTTTCCACATATTGCACACTTTTCCATTATGTTATGCTCCTTTCATAGGTTTATAATTTAGTTTTAATTGTTTATTTAATATAAATGCATATCCTGGTTTATATCCTTTAGCTTTACAATATTGTACTAATTCAAACCAATTCTGACACTCTTTAGGATTTTTATATTCTTTTACTTTTTCTTGTATTGCATTAGCATATATTGCTCTTCTTCTAGCTTTCTCTTGTTCTACTTTCTGCAATTCTATTTCTTTCATATTTTGTATTTCAACTGCCGTTGTTTCATAAGTAGCTCCACAATAAGGGCAAACAGGTGCTGTTTTAAATGTTGAAAAACAATTTTGACATACTCTTATTTTTAATGTGCCATCATCATTTTCATTATAATATGGTTGCACATTTCCTTCTAAGCTCCATTTTCTTTCATCTGTTGGTAATCCATGTCTAAATACATTACCTACATAATCTATTATAATTGCTTTTTTTCCTTCAACTGGAGTTAATACTCTACAAGCTTGTTGTATATATAAAGGTAAAGATAAAGTTGGTCTTAGCAATAGTCCTACACTTGCATTTGGTAATGTTATTCCTTCAGAGATAAGATTACAATTGCATAAGATTTGTATATTACCATTCTTAAATTCATCCATAATCTTTTCTCTTTCTTTTTCATTTGTCTTTGCATCCATGTGTGCTGCTTTTATTTCATTATCATTAAATAATTGACATACATCTTTTGAATGTTCTATATTTACACAATATGCTATTGCTTGTCTATTATCTCCTAACATTCTATAATATTTTAATATATCTCCATAAATAGTAGGTTTTCTAACTGCATTTCCTAATTCTTTATTGTTATAATCTCCTGCTACTTTTGATACTTTATCAATATTAATATCTAAGTTTGGAGCATAATAGTCAAAATCCGAAACACAATTTCTTTTTATAAGTTCTGTTATACTTATTCCACTTACTAACACATCTGCTAAATTCAATGGCTTTCCATCTAATCTAGCTGGTGTTGCTGTAAATAAAATTCTTCTACAATTATAATATTCACAAACCTTTTGATAAGAACTTGCTCCTGAAATATGTCCTTCATCAATTATAATTAAATCTACAGGTCCATTTTCTCCTAAATGATTTACTTCAGTAAATACAGATTCAATCCTAATATTCTTATTCTCTAATTCTAAACTTTCAAATAATTCTTTGTGTTGATTTATTAATGAATTTCTATGTGCTAATATTAATACTTTTTTTCCTTTGTTGCTAGAACTCTGAGCTATAGCTGCCATAATATAAGACTTACCTGCACAGTTATCGACATGGAAGTTCACAGCATACGCCTTGATGTCCTTTGGCAAATTCATTTCTAATCTTATAATATAAATCTTCTTGATAATCTCTTAACTTGACTTCCAACGCCCATCATCACCTCTTTTTACTTCTTTAATTGTAGGAGTTTCTAACATTCTTTCAATACTCCATCCTCTTTCATATCTTGCTAATAATGTTTTTTCTTTTAGGTTTTTTATTTTTGCCCATTCTTTTAAGCAATGAGTTTCATTTTTATATGTAATTAATTTTTTTAAAAAAAGATTCTTCTTATCAGTAAATTTTAAATGAGAATTTTGCTCTTTATATGTTGCCCATCTACAATTTTCAGGACAATAACCTTTATCACTATTTATTCTATCCAATGTTAAATTATCTTTATAACCATTTTCCATAGCCCAATTACAAAAAGACATAAAATCATTTTTCCAATCATCACATACTTTTATTCCTTTTCCACCATATAAATAATATTTACTTGCTTTTGGATTATAACATCTACTTTTCATATTACGCCAAGCTCTATATATTCTTGTCCCAGTAAAGCCGTGCTTATTTCTTTTCTTTTTTTCCTGATAATCTCTTAATTTTATTTCCATTGTTCTTCCAATTCTTTTCTTATTAAATCTCTCATTAATTCACTTGTACTTTTATATTTGTCACTTGCTCTTTTTTCAAATTCTTGTTTCATTTCTTTTGGTAATTTTATCATTAATGTTGCCGTATATTTTTTTTCTGTTTTCATATCTACTCCTCCATACATACATTATATATGAATTATCTATATATTGTCAATATAAAAAAAGCTGAACTATATTTCAAGTTCAACTTTTATGAAAGCTTTAAAAATCAAAATGATAAACATATTATATCATTATATTTCAAATTATGCAAGTAATTTTTGGAAAGTATTTTTTCCAACAATTTTATCTGCTGTTAATCCATTATCATTTTGGAATTGACCAACTATTCTAGCTGTTTTACTTCCAAATTTTTTATCCATTGATATATTATAGCCTTTAATAAATAATGCCATTTGAATTAGCATTGTAATATTTCCTTGTGCTCCTTGTTTAACATTTACACAAGCGTTCTTTGTCTTTATGCCAAATATGCCATCTACAGTTAAACCTTTCTTGTATTGTGTATTTAGTTCTGTTTGTAATCCTTTTATTAGTGCAGCTTTTGTTTTTGGTCCGTAAATATTGTCTAACGCCAATCTTGTGTTATAATGTCTATTTAGCCACTCTTG